>Ga0308172_1000162_pt1 | contig 125362 bp, 119 predicted proteins | sample PhyGR2_FD_202134 | JGI IMG/M metagenome (GOLD analysis project Ga0308172, IMG submission 202134) | Phyllosphere microbial communities from UC Gill Tract Community Farm, Albany, California, United States - DLSLSG.R2 | ecosystem: Host-associated > Plants > Phyllosphere > Unclassified | place... | reverse complement strand
AAAATGACGAAAGCAGGTATGCCTGAAAGCGTGCGTATTGCCTGAAAACACAACCCGCTATGGGGGAGACTTACCCGAAATCTGATTTATTCAACAAAGCCCCTCCTATTGCAATATGGGTGTTTCCTGCGCATTTTTTTCTGATTTTTCAAAAAAGCGGCTTCGTGAAGCGCGCAGGAAGGAGGAAATAGGAGGCAGGTAATGCAATCCCTCATTTTTAAATGAAATCGCTCCTGTAGGTGTTACAGGCCGTTTTTGCAAGCATGTCTGTTTTTTCAAAAGAAAGGGCGTCATTCCTGCCCGGCGCTGAATACTTTTTCGGCGGCACTATAATGCATTGGGTTGCAGGGTTAACGCTCCTGTGTAGTCAGAAGACGTTCCATCATGCCATGAATCAGAAATCGTCCAGTCAGTCTGGGTTTTGAAATTTCTTTTTTGCTAACCGTTTCTAAAATGGACTATGGTATGGCCCATAGCGATTAGGAATGACAGGTAATGTGTCTGTTTTTCAGAACGTTGGTTGCTGAAGGCGAGCCCCGTCCGTTCCGCCAATCTCTTTAAAAAAGCCGATTCAGAAATGAATCGGCTTTTTGCTGTCTGCGATTCCGTGGCGGGTTACTCTTTCTGCGCCACGACCTCACCCTGCCAGCGCGCACTGTCTGCCGCTTCCCGCTCTTCACGGGCGATAAAGCGGTAGCAGCCTGCCGCCAGACCGGCTCCGATAAACCAGCTGAAGTTCGCCACCTGATGCAGGGAAGGGATGAAACTGATCACCAGGCAGATGGCTACAGACGGCAGCAGCGCGGCAATCGCTTTCGGGTTAAACCCGCCGCGATACCAGTACCGGCCCGCTGGCGTATCGTTAAACAGGTCGTCGACCGAGATACGTCCGCGTTTAATCAGGTAGAAATCGGTCAGCAGAATGCCGAACAGCGGCCCGATAAACGATCCCAGTACATCCAGGGTGTAGTGAATCAGTTCAGGCGACTGGAACAGGTTCCACGGCGTTAACAGCACCGAGCCCACCGCGGCGATCATCCCGCCGGTACGGAAGCTGATTTTCTGCGGTGAACAGTTAGAGAAGTCGAAGGCAGGTGAGACGAAGTTCGCCACAATGTTGATGCCGATAGTGGCGGTAATCATCGTCAGCAGCCCAATCGCTACCGCCAGGTCGTTGCCGACCATGCTCACGGTCTCAATCGGATCGGTGATCATTTTACCAAACAGCGACTGGGTGCCCGACACGATGACCACCGTCACCACGGAGAAGAGCAGGAAGTTAAACGGCAGACCCCAGCGGTTGCCACGACGGATCTCTGACATGCTTTTGCCGTAGCGGGAGAAATCACCAAAATTCAGCAGCGGCCCGGAGAAGTAGGAGACGACCAGCGCCGTTGCGGTAATCATCTGCCACGTCTGCTCGCCCGGTGTGAGTGATTTGCTGGCGAGCGTAAAAGAGATCCCATCAAAGCCGGTCTTGTATACAATCCAGCCCGCCAGCGCCACCATCACCACATAGACAGCCGGACCCGCCACATCGATAAACCGTTTGATGGCGCTCATGCCATGCCAGAAGACCATCGCCTGCAGCAGTCACATCACGCCAAAGCAGCACCAGCCCAGCAGCGACAGGCCAAGCCAGTGTGGCTCGGTCATAGCGGTCAGTGACGGCGCAAACTTCAGCAGAACCAGCATCAGCGCATTCGCCGCCAGATAGGTCTGGATACCATACCAGGCGAACGCGATCAGTCCCCGGATGACCGCCGGAATATTCGCGCCAAATACGCCAAACGCCTGGCGGCAGATCACCGCATAGGGAACACCCGCCATCTGGCTTGGTTTTGCCACCAGATTGGCACAGATCTGCACGATGCAGATCCCGGCCAGCAGGCAGAGCAGCACCTGCCAGCTGGCTAAGCCCAGCGTGAAGAAGCTGGCCGCCACGACATAGCCGCCCATGCTGTGAACATCTGACATCCAGAACGAAAAAATGTTGTACCACGACCAGTTCTGGTCGCGGGTGGGCGCCAGATCGTCGTTACAGAGACGTGGGCTGTAACTGGCGTTAGCGTCAGAGGCCGTACTGGCCACCGTGGAATGATTTGGCATGAAACCTGCTCCTCTACCCGAGAGTGAAATGAATAATCTGGTAAAGGGGTATTGCAGGATTCAGGCCAGATTTCTTTTCCTGTATACAATATTTGCTGTTCACGTATACGATATGTGGCGTACAGAGAGCTACCGGAGCAGGTAATGACAACTAAAACAGGCCAGCGAGAGGCCGCCAGAACGCAGGATAAAGATGAAGAGATCTACCAGGCGCTGATGACCGCCATTGTGGAGCATCAGCTGCCGCCAGGCAGTAAACTGCCGGAAGAGGCGCTATCCGGCGTGTTTGGAGTAAGCCGCACCGGCATTCGCAAAGTACTGCAGCGCCTTGCGGCGGTGCAAATGGTCACCCTGACGCCCAAACGTGGTGCGCAGGTCGCCACTCCTGGCGTTGAAGAGGCGCGGGAGATCTTCGCCACCCGCAGTTTAATGGAGTGCGCCAATCTGCACGCCGTGCTGGCTCATCTGCAGCCCCCGCATCTGGTGGCGCTGGAAGAGCTTATCGCGCAGGAGAATCAGGCCCACGCCGCGCATGATGGCCCGGCAGCCATCCGGCTTTCGGCAGCCTTTCATATTCAGCTGCAGGCAATTTCCGGCAATCAGGTGCTCACCGGCATGGTGACCAGCCTGACGCAGCGCTCGTCGCTGGTGATTGCCGCCTGGGGCGCGCCATGGCAGCGCGGCTGCCGCTGTGACGACCACACGCATCTGCTGACCCTGTTACGGGCACGTGCGCTGCAGCCACTGACTGAGGCGCTGCAGCACCATTTTGAGCATATCGTTTCCAGCCTGCACTTTGAGCGCAGCGGTGAAACGCTGCCCGACTTTTCACGACTGTTTGCCACGGGCAAAGGAGCAGCCTCATGAGCCTGATTCAGGTCATTAACCCCAACACCAGCCTGGCGATGACCGAAACCATCGCTCAGGCTGCCCGTGCGGTTGCCGCACCCGGCACCGACATTCTGGCCGTCTCACCCTCACAGGGCGTGCCTTCCATCGAAGGGCATTTTGATGAGGCGATCGCGGCCATCGGGGTGCTTGAGCAGGTCAGACTGGGGCGGGAGCAGGGCGTCAGCGGACATGTGATTGCCTGTTTTGGCGACCCCGGTTTACTGGCGGCCCGCGAGCTGGCCAGCGGGCCGGTCATCGGTATCGCAGAAGCGGCGATGCACACCGCCACGCTGCTGGCGACGCGCTTTTCGATTGTCACCACGCTGCCGCGTACGCTGGTGATTGCCCGTCATCTTCTGCAGCAGTATGGCTTTACCCATCACTGTGCCGCGCTGCATGCCATCGATCTGCCGGTGCTGGCGCTGGAGGATGGCAGCGGACTGGCGCAGGAAAAAGTGCGTGAGCGTTGCCTCCAGGCCAAACGGGAAGATGGCAGCGGCGCGATTGTGCTCGGCTGTGGCGGCATGGCGACGCTGGCCGCCTCCCTGACGCAGGAGCTGGGTCTGCCAGTGATTGATGGCGTCAGCGCGGCCGTCAAAATGGTGGAGTCGCTGGTGGCGCTTGGCTTTGGCACCAGCAAACATGGCGATCTGGCCTGGCCTTTGCAGAAACCTCTCTCAGGTGCGTTTCAGCATCTAAACTAACGGAACTTTCCAGACAGAAGACAGGAAGCGAGTAATGACTGACGCTGCAGAGAAGAAAGAGTACAGCTTTAACAAAAACTATCCGCGCGATTTGATCGGTTATGGTGCGCATCCGCCCCACGCCGCCTGGCCCAACAACGCCCGGGTGGCGGTGCAGTTTGTCCTGAATTACGAAGAGGGGGCAGAGAACAGCGTGCTGCACGGTGACGCCGGCTCCGAGCAGTTCCTCTCCGACATCATCGGTGCTGCCAGCTATGCCGACCGTCATATGTCGATGGAGTCACTCTATGAGTACGGCTCACGCGCGGGTTTCTGGCGCATTCACAATGAATTTCAGAAGCGCGGTCTGCCGTTAACCATGTTTGGCGTGGCGATGGCGCTGGCGCGTCACCCGGAAGTTGTCGAAGCGATTAAACAGGCGGACTACGATGTGGTCAGTCACGGCTGGCGCTGGATCCACTATCAGGGCGTGGATGCGAAAACTGAACGTCAGCATATGCAGCAGGCGGTGGATGTGCTGACGGATCTGTTTGGGAAAGCCCCAACCGGCTGGTATACCGGACGTGACAGTCCGAACACGCGCCGGCTGGTGGTGGAGCAGGGTGGCTTCAGCTACGACAGCGACTACTACGGCGACGACCTGCCGTTCTGGACTCAGGTGACCTGTCAGGATGGCACGGTTAAGCCGCACCTGATTATTCCCTATACCCTGGAGTGCAATGACATGCGCTTTGCCTCGCCGCAGGGATTTAACACCGCCGAGCAGTTCTTCACCTACCTGCGTGACAGCTTCGATGTGCTGTATGAAGAGGGCGAGACCGCGCCGAAGATGATGTCGATCGGGATGCACTGTCGCCTGCTGGGGCGTCCGGGCAAATTCCGTGCGCTGCAGAACTTCCTCGACCATATTCAGCAGCATGACGACGTCTGGGTCTGTACCCGCCAGCAGATCGCCGATCACTGGATCGCGACGCATCCGGCACCGTAAGCCGGTTCCGGTGCGTCGCCTCCCTCTGGCCAGGCGACGCACCGGCGATAATCAGCTCATCAGACTGACCTGGGCTGCCACAATGCACCAGCCGTGCGGCATGCGAACCCAGGTCTGCTGCTGACGGCCGATTTTATCACTGCCGGCACGGGTAAATTCAGTGCTGCAGACCGCATAATCCTCGCCAAAGGTGGTGATCACCGTATTCCGCAGCGTCCGGTCGAGGCCCGCAGAGGGGCGTGCAGCACGGAAGGCGCGAATCTCATCGATGCCATACAAGTTTTCACCGGCCCCGAGGCGCACGGTGCGCGGGTCGTGCCAGAAAAGCGCATCCAGTTCAGCCACGTCATTGCTCACCAGCGCCTTTTCGTAACGCCAGAACTGCGCCGTCACCTCGCTGACCACCTGCGGTAAATTAATCTCTCTGTTCATCAGGCTCCTGCCATGTTGATTTGCGGCATAGTGATACCGCGTTGTTCCAGTGCCCAGGCGGCGCGCAGCACTGCCTCTTCATTAAACGGACGGGCGATAAGCTGTAAACCAATCGGCAGGCCACTGCGGGTTGCCAGCGGTACGGTACAGACCGGCAGTCCCAGGAAGGAGATGGGCTGCGTCAGCATGCCCATGCTCGCTTTGGCGGGCAGCGATTCACCCTGAATCGTCAGCGTCTGCTGACCGATGGTGATCGCGCTGCACGGGGTCGCCGGGGCGATCAGCACATCAAAGCGGTCAAACAGCGGCAGCACCTGCTGCTGGAAATGACGACGGAAGCGCTGGGCCTGCACATACCAGGCACCAGGCATCATCGCGCCGGCCAGCAGACGCTCGCGTGAGTTGGGTTCAAACACCTCAGGCCTCTGACGCAGGGCAGGCAGATAGTGATTCCCCCCCTCGGCGGCGGTCATAATAAAAGCCGCCGAACGCGCCAGCTCCGCCTCTGGCATCACCACCTCCTCCTGCGCCTCCAGCGCGGCTGCAACGGTGGCCACCGCCGCGCGGGCGTCCTCATCGCACCAGCGGGCAAAAAAACCGCCCAGCACGCCACAGCGCAGCCCTTCACTGCCTTCTGACAGGCCGGGCAGCGTGGCCTCCGGCAGTCGGGCGGCCTGAAACGCATCTGCGGGATCTGCGCCCTGCAGCTGGTCATAAACCAGCGCCAGGTCTTCCACCCGCCGGGCCAGCGGACCGATATGATCGAGGCTGGCAACAAAGGGGTGGCTGCCGCTGCGTGACAGCCGGCCAAAAGTGGGTTTCAGGCCAAAAATGCCGCACAGCGACGCGGGCACCCGGATTGAGCCGTTGGTATCGGTGCCCAGCGAAAAGTGAACCAGGCCGGCGGCCACGGCGGCGGCCGACCCCCCGGATGAGCCGCCCGCGACGCGGCTTAAATCGCGCGGGTTACGGGTCGGGCCGTAATGGCTGTTCTCGGTGGTGAAACCATAGGCGTAAGCATCCATGTTCAGCATGCCCGACAGCAGCGCGCCAGCGTGGCGAAGTTTGCCGATGGCGAAGGCATCTGCCTGCGCCGCGGGGCGGTCGCTGAACAGCCTGGCCCCTGCCAGCGTGCTGTGGCCCGCCACATCAAACAGGTTCTTCACCGCATAGGGAATGCCCGCCAGCGGGGGCAGGGGCTCACCGCGCTGCCGCTGCGCATCAACCGCGCTGGCTTCTTTCAACATGCGAGGCCCGGTGATTTCCGTCCATGCATTCAGCGCCGGGTTATGCTGCTCAATTGCCTGCAGCGTCTGCTCTGCCACCTCGCGAGCGCTGATCTCGCCCTGGCGGATCGCCTGCTGCAGCGTCTGAATCGAAACGTCACCTGTTTTCATGCCTGATACACTCCCGCCACTTCCAGCCGGTCATCAAGCGGAAACGCCATCAGCGGTGCGGCCATCTCTGCGATACGCGACAGCTGGATCAGCAGCTCGGCGCGGCGGGGATCGTCCAGCGTCAGTTGCAGGATCTGCTCCATATGGCCGATGTAGCGGGCCCACTCATCTTGATTCATGATTCACTCCTGTTTAAAAACCGGCGGCACTGCCGTTACTGCGCGGATCGCTCGCGCCTTCAAACATGCCGTTGCAGTGACGCACAATGGCACCCGCATGACCCACGGATTCGCTGAAGTCCGGCAACCGTTCCACCTCGTGCCCCCACTGGCGCAGCTGTGCGACGGTTTCGTCGGCAATGCGGCCTTCCAGCTTCAGCGAGTCTGATGACTGGCCCCAGGTACGCCCCAGCAGCCAGCGCGGTGCACTGACCGCCTGCTGCAGCGGCAACCCCTGAATCACATGGCGGGTAAAGATCGCGGCCTGGGTCTGCGGCTGACCATCTCCGCCCATTGCGCCATAAACCAGCGTCCGGCCATCTTTCAGCCGTGCGGCGGCGGGGTTCAGGGTATGGAAGGGCTGTTTGCCGGGTGCCAGCGCCAGCAGATGTTCAGGATCGAGGCTGAACGCGGCTCCCCGGTTCTGCCAGGTGATGCCGGTGCCGGGCAGGACGACCCCGCTGCCAAACTCGTGATAAATGCTCTGAATAAAGGAGACGGCAAGCCCGCTGCTGTCCATCACACCCATCCAGACCGTATCGCCCGGCCCGCGGCCGCTGCCCCAGTTTGCCGCCTCGCCATCTTTGATCTGGCTGGCGAGGGTGGTGAGGGCGTCGCCAGCCAGCAGCGCCTGCACATCTTCGGTGACGTGACGCGGATCGGTAATGTGCCGGTCGCGCAGCGCAAAGGCTTTTTTGGTGGCTTCCACGATGCGGTGCACCGTCTGCGCCTCGTCAGCCCCGGCCATCTCCAGGCGATCGGTAATGCCAAGGATCGCCAGCGAGACGAGGCCCTGGGTCGGCGGGGCGATATTCCAGATGTCGCCTTCGCTGTGTGCGAGGTGCAGGGGCGTGGTGCGACGGGCACGATGCTGCTGCAGATCGGCCAGGGTGACCGGCATGCCAAGTGTGGCCATTTCATCAGCCATATGGTGCGCCAGCGGGCCGCGATAGAAGCTGTCCAGCCCCTGCTCGGTAAGCTGGCTCAGGGTCTGTGCCAGTGCAGGCTGGGTAAAACGGCTGCCAGGCTGCGGCACCTCGCCATCAGGCATAAAGGTGGCGCTGAAGCCGGGCTGATGCTGTAACTCACTGCGGAAGTTCGTCGTGGCGGCGGTCTGAGAGGCGGTAACCGGAATACCGTCCGCGGCGTAGCGAATCGCATCGCGCAGCAGACGCGCCAGCGGCAGCTGCGGGCTGCCGGATTCTGCGGCGATGGTCAGCGCCTCCTGCCAGCCGCTGACCGTACCGGCGACGGTCAGCGCCGCTTTCGGCCCGCGGTGAGGGATTCTGGGGTGACCGGCATAGAAATCCGGATGCGCCAGCGAACCGGCGGCACCGCTGGCGTCGATAGCGACGGGATCGCCGCCGGGTGGCAGGATCAGCCAGAACCCATCTCCGCCCAGACCATTCATGTGCGGGTAGACCACAGCGATAGTCGCGGCTGCCGCCACCATCGCTTCAATGGCGTTGCCGCCGTCACGCAGCACCGCCAGCGCGCTCTCACTCGCCAGATGGTGCGGCGTCACCGCCATGCCCATCGGCGCCATATTACTCTGAATCATCTTTTTCTCATTCTTCGGGTAACAGAACCCATACCAAAGCAAGAGCTGTTCCAGTTTTTAGCCTGAGCTGACATTGCGCCGGTTAACCTGGCGTAAATTGTGCTAGCTTCTGCTGAAACAAAAGTTACAGGGTGCGATATGAAACAGCTTGATGAACGACTCCGGAGTCACTATCCCCAGCTCTCGCCGCAGGAGCAGCGCATTGCCAACTTCGTGTTTGACCACTTCGATGATCTAATCAGCTACAACAGCGCCGAGCTGGCGCGGCTCAGCGGCGTGTCGAAAGCCACGGTCAGCAGGCTGTTTAAGCGTCTGGGGTATGAGAAGTACAAGGATATGCGCGATGAGCTGCGCATCCTGCGTCAGAGCGGCATGCCGCTGACCGATAACCGGGATGCGGTGCAGGGCAACACGCTGCTGGCGCGCCATTACAAGCAGGAGATGGCGAACCTGACGCAGTGGGTCAACAGTCTGGATGCTGGCCAGTTTAACGAGGTGATCCAGCAGCTGGCGCAGGCGAAGCGCGTCTTTATCATCGGCATGCGCAACGCCTATCCGGTGGCGCTGCATCTGCGACAGCAGCTGGTGCAGGCGCGCTCGCAGGTCTTTATCCTGCCGCAGCCGGGCCAGACGCTGGCAGAGGAGCTGGTGGATATCACCCCGGAGGATATGGTGGTGGTGATGGCGTTTCGCCGTCGCACCCGCATCATCCGGCCGCTGATGCAGCAGCTTCAGGCGACCGGAATACCGCTGCTGGCGCTGTGTGAGCCGCAGGCGCAGACGGTCACTGCGCTGGCACGCTGGCAGCTCTGCACGCCGCTCGACAGCGTTTCCGCCTTCGACAGCTACGGCTCGGCCATGAGTCTGATTAACCTGATTGCCAATGCGCTGCTGCATGAAATGCTGGCGCAGGGGCGTCAGCGTATTCATCAGATCGCCGATCTCTACCAGCAGTTCGACGAGCTGGAGCACCGATAACAGGCACCACTTTGGTGCTTTGCCCCATTTCAGTACACGCCTGCGCAGGGCGTAATCCTCTCCGGTTACGCCCCTTTTTCAGTGAACTCATTGCCGCTTAACCCTTTTTCAGTCGCTGCCCTTGTTGGCACATTAGTTGCAGATTGCCTGCTAAAGAATCTTTTGTTTCATCACATTTCACCGGGGTGCATAATGAAAAAAGTTTTAATGGCAGTTGCAACAGCGGCATTACTGATGGCACAGGCGGGAAGCGCACTGGCCGATCAATTGCAGGACATTCAGAAGCGCGGTGTGATCCGCGTGGCCGTCCCGCAGGATTTCCCGCCGTTTGGCTCGGTCGGTACCGATCTGCAGCCGCAGGGGTATGACATCGATATGGCGAAATACCTGGCGAAGCAGATGAAACTTAAGTTGCAGCTGGTGCCGGTCAGCAGCGCCAACCGGGTGCCTTATCTGCAAACCGACAAGGTCGATCTGGTGATCTCCAGCATGGGTAAAAATGCGGAGCGTGAAAAAGTGATCGACTTTACCCGCGCCTATGCGCCGTTCTTCCTGGGTGTCTTCGGACCGAAAGGTGACGAGATCAAAGCGGCCAGCGCGCTGAGCGGCAAGTCGATTGGCGTTACCCGCGGCGCGGTGGAGGATATGGTGCTGAGCGAAGTGGCGCCGAAAGATGCGCAGGTGAAACGTTACGAAGATAACAACACCACCTTATCGGCGTATCTCTCCGGCCAGGTGCAGTATGTCGCCACCGGCAACCTGGTGGTCGCCGCCATTGCCCGTCAGAATCCGGAAAAAGCGCCGGTCGCTCAGTTTATGCTGAAAGATTCGCCCTGCTTTATCGGCCTGAAGAAAAATGAGCCTGCGCTGAAGGCGAAGGTGAATGCGCTGATTGAGCAGGGGATTAAAGATGGCACCCTGAACAAGCTGTCCGAAGAGTGGCTGAAAGCGCCACTGCCCGCCAGCCTGGGCGCATGAGGACAGATTCATGACCGGGCAACTTAACTTTCCCGCGTTGTGGCCCTACTGGCCGGAGCTGCTTTCCGGCCTCTGGGTCACCATTCAGCTGACGCTGCTGGCGACCACCGGTGGGGTGGCGATTGGCATCGCAGGCGCGGCGCTGCGCAGCGGTAAACCGGGCTGGCTGAGCCGCCTCTGGGGCCTCTATGTCGAGCTGATCCGTAATACGCCGTTTGTGGTGCAGCTGTTCTTTATCGTTTTCGGTCTGCCGAATCTGGGTCTGAAACTCACCGCCGGTGAGGCGGCGCTGCTGGCGATGCTGATCAACCTGGGCGCTTACAGCACCGAGATCATCCGTGCCGGCATCCAGGTGACCCCGAAAGGGCAGTGGGAAGCGGGGCGGGTGCTGGGATTGACCCGCAGCCAGACCTTTCTGCGGGTGGTGTTACCCCCTGCGCTGCAGCGGATTTATCCGGCGCTGGTGAGCCAGTGCATTATCGTGATGCTGGGGTCCTCGGTGGTGTCGCAGGTCTCCTATGAGGAGCTGACCTTCGCCGCCAACCTGATCCAGTCGCGCACGTTTCTGAGCTTTGAGGTTTATCTGGTGACCACGCTGATCTATCTGGCGTTGTCGATTGCGATGCGCCATCTGCTGCTGGCGATAGGCCGTAAATGGTTTGGAGTGCAGCCCTCATGATGACGACCTTTACCGACTGGGACATCGTGCGCAACCTGCTGCTGGCGGCGCGCTGGACCCTGTTACTGTCGCTGGTGGCCTTTGTCGGCGGAACCCTGGTGACGCTGCCCCTGCTGCTGCTGCGTCTGCTGCAGCACAAATGGCTGACGCGTGCGGTGCGGGGTTACACCGCGCTGTTTCAGGGAACCCCGCTGCTGATGCAGCTGTTTCTGGCCTTTTTTGGCGTCGGCTTATTTGGCATTGATGTGGCCCCCTGGACGGCCGCCTCGCTGGCGCTGACCTTCTACACCAGCGCCTTTCTGGTGGATATCTGGTACGGCAGCATCCGTGCCCTGCCGAAAGGGCAGTGGGAAGCGTCACGCTGTCTCGGCCTGACCTTTGGTCAGACGCTGTGGCGGGTGGTTGCACCGCAGGCGATCCGTATCGGCATCGCCCCGACGGTAGGTTTTGCCGTGCAGGTGATCAAGGGCACCGCGCTGGCGTCGATTATCGGGTTTATCGAGCTGACCAAGGCGGGCACGATTCTGAACAACGTGACCTACCAGCCGTTTAAAGTTTTCGGGCTGGTGGCGCTGGGCTACTTCCTGATGTGTTATCCGCTGTCTCGCTACAGCCAGTATCTGGAGAAAAAATTCAATGCCGCTCATCACCATTAATCAGGTGCAAAAATATTACGGCGACAACCATGTGTTGAAAGGCGTGGATCTGGATATCGACATGGGAGAGGTGATCTCGATCATCGGTCGCAGCGGATCGGGCAAAAGCACGCTGCTGCGCTGTATGAACGGGCTGGAAGGTTATCAGGAAGGCAGCATCAAGCTCGGCGGCATGACCATCACCAGTCGTGACTCGCAGGCGCGTGAAATCAGCCGCTCGATTGGCATGGTGTTTCAGAACTTCAACCTCTTCCCGCACATGACGGCGCTGGAAAACGTCATGCTGGCACCGCGCCGCGTGCTGAAGAAAAGCGACGCTGAATGCCGGGCGCTGGCGACGCAGATGCTGGAGAAGGTGGGGCTGGGCGAGCGCCTTAACTATTACCCTGCCAGCCTCTCGGGCGGCCAGCAGCAGCGCGTGGCGATCGCCCGTGCGCTGGCGATGACGCCCAAAGTTTTACTCTGTGATGAGATCACCTCTGCGCTGGACCCCGAACTGGTGGGCGAAGTCCTGAAAGTGCTGGAGCAGCTGGCAGCGGAAGGCATGACGCTGATCCTCGTCACGCATGAAATGAATTTCGCCCGCGACGTGGGCGATCGAGTGGTCTTTATGCATCAGGGGCGCGTCTGGGAGCAGGGCGACAGCAAAACGCTGTTTGCGCAGCCGCAGTCGCCGGAGCTGAAGCAGTTTATCTCTTCAGTGCGTCTCTGAGTCTTAAAAAAGGAAACCCGCATGGCTATCAATCATTACCCGCAAATTAATCCGCCACAGCGTCTGCTGATGGGACCCGGCCCGATCAACGCCGATCCGCGCGTGCTGCGCGCCATGTCGAGTCAGCTGCTGGGGCAGTACGATCCCGCGATGACCCACTACATGAACGAAGTGATGGCGCTCTATCGCGGCGTATTTCGTACCGAAAACCGCTGGACGCTGCTGGTTGATGGCACCTCCCGCGCCGGTATCGAAGCGATTCTGCTCTCCGCTATCCGGCCTGGTGATAAGGTGCTGGTGCCGGTGTTTGGCCGTTTCGGCCATCTGCTGTGCGAGATTGCCCGCCGCTGCCGTGCAGACGTCCACACCATCGAAGTGCCGTGGGGCGAGGTCTTTACCCCCGATCAGATTGAAGAGGCGATTAAAAAAGTGCGGCCAAGGCTGCTGCTCACGGTGCAGGGCGACACCTCCACCACCATGCTGCAGCCGCTGGCGCAGCTGGGTGCCATCTGTAAGCAGTATGGCGTGCTGTTCTACACCGATGCTACCGCGTCGCTGGCGGGGAACGCGCTGGAAACGGATGCCTGGGGACTGGATGCCGTCTCGGCGGGGATGCAGAAATGTCTGGGGGGGCCTTCCGGCACTTCGCCGATCACCCTGAGCGCAGAGATGGCCGCGGTGATCCGCAAACGTAAATGCGTGGAGCAGGGGATCCGCACCGAGGCGCATCAGGATGGCGAGGAGGAGATGATCTACTCCAACTATTTCGATCTCGGCATGATCATGGATTACTGGGGCCCGGAGCGACTCAATCACCATACCGAAGCGACCAGCGCGCTGTTTGGCGCACGCGAATGTGCCCGCCTGATCCTGCAGGAGGGGCTGGACAACGGCATCGCCCGTCACAAACTGCATGGTGAAGCGATGCTGAAGGGCATCCAGGGGATGGGGCTGGAAACCTTTGGCGACCTGAAAAACAAAATGAACAACGTGCTGGGCGTGATGATACCTACAGGCGTGAACGGCGACCAGGTGCGTAAGCTGATGCTGGAGGATTTCGGCATTGAGATCGGCACCTCGTTTGGCCCGCTGCATGGCAAGGTCTGGCGCATCGGCACCATGGGCTACAACGCGCGTAAAGATTGCGTGCTGCAGACGCTGGCCGCGCTGGAAACGGTGCTGACTCACCTGGGGTATCGCACGCCGCAGGGCGCGGGAGCCCAGGCCGCCTGGGATCACTACGGGAGCCAGGCATGATGATGAGCGCCAGCGAAGCCCTCGCTGCTGCACAGCGCGTCATGGCGCGCTGTGATGCGCTGGCAGCGATTAGCGAAACGACGGAGGGCCTGACACGCGTCTACCTGTCGCCGGAACATCTGCGCGCCAACGCCTGCGTTGGGGAGTGGATGCAGGCGGCGGGGATGACGGTCTGGCAGGATGAAGTCGGCAATATCTGTGGCCGCTACGAGGCAGCCGAAGCGGGGGCGCCCGCGCTGCTGCTCGGTTCGCATCTCGACACGGTGCGAAACGCCGGTCGCTACGACGGAATGCTGGGCGTGCTCAGCGCCATCGAAACCGTTCAGTGGCTTCATGAGCACCAGTGCCGTCTGCCGCTGGCGATAGAGGTGATCGGTTTCGGTGATGAAGAGGGGACCCGCTTTGGCATCACGCTGCTTGGCAGCCGCGGTATTACCGGCAGCTGGCCGCAAAGCTGGGTAACACATCCCGATGGCAACGGCATTACCGTGGCGCAGGCGATGGCGGATGTCGGGCTCGACAGTGCGCAAATCGGCGCGGCGGCCCGACGGATAGAGGATATCGTCGGCTATCTTGAACTGCACATTGAGCAGGGCCCCTGCCTGGAACAGGAAGATCTGGCGCTGGGTGTGGTCACGGCCATCAATGGGGCGCGTCGCCTTCACTGCCGTTTTACCGGTGAAGCGGGCCATGCCGGCACGGTGCCGATGACCCACCGCAAAGATGCGCTGGCCGCAGCCGCCGAGTGGATGGTGTTTATTGAGCAGACCACCCGTGAGCAGGACCCGCAGCTGGTCGCCACCGTCGGCACCCTCAGCTGTGCCCCTGGGGCGGTGAATGTGATCCCTGGCGAGGTGTCGCTGTCGCTGGATGTGCGCGGCCCGCTCGATAATCCGCTGGAGACCCTGCTCTCCACGCTGTTAACCCAGGCAGAGGCGATTGCGCTGCGGCGTGGATTGCAGTTTACGTCGAACGAATTTTATCGCATCGGGGCCACCGCCTGTGACTCCGCGCTGCAGCAGGCGCTGAGCCATGCGGTTGAAACGGTGCAGGGGCGCAGCCTGTCGCTGCCAAGCGGAGCCGGACACGACGCCATCGCCATTGCTGAACGCTGGCCGGTCGGTATGCTGTTTGTGCGAAACCATCGCGGCATCAGCCATCATCCGGCCGAGTCTGTCGCGGTGCAGGATGTGGCACCGGCGCTGCAGGCCTATCTGCAGGCGGTCACGCTGATCGCCGGACGGAGCTGAAGATGGAATTAACGACGTTTAATCAGTTGCCAGCTGACGAGGCGCTGGCGGCTATCCGGCATTGTGTGGCCATCCCGCACTGGCAGCAGTCGCTGGTGGCCGCTCGTCCGTTTGACACCACAGACGCGCTGCTGACCCGCGCCGACACGCTGGCCCGCCAGTGGCAGCAGCCCGATCTCGCGGCAGCGCTGTCGGCGCATCCGCGCATCGGCGAACGCGCGCAGGGCGCAGACAAAGAGGCGACGCTGTCGCGCGGCGAGCAGTCCGCCATGCAGCAGGCCGATCACGCCCTGCAACAGGCGATGCAGCAGGGTAATCTGGCCTATGAGGCGCGTTTTGGCCGGGTCTTTCTGATTCGCGCGAAAGGGCGCAGCGGCGAGGAGATGCTGGCCGCGTTGCAGCGCCGGCTGCAGAATGACGATCAGGCTGAACAGCGGGAGGCGCTGGATCAGCTGCGTGAAATCACACTGTTACGCCTCAGGGAGACGATTCAATGAGTACCGTTACCACGCATATTCTCGACACGGCGCTGGGGAAACCGGCCAGTGGGGTCGCCATCTCGCTGGAACAGAACAGCCCGGAGGGGTGGTTTCCCGTCTCTCAGGGTGAAACGGACAGCGACGGACGACTGAAAGATCTGACCCCGGAGCCGCTGACGCCGGGGCACTACCGCCTGACCGCTGAAATCGGCGACTATTTTGCTGCCGCCGGTCGGGATGCGCTCTACGTCAGCGCGCAGATCGATTTTATCATTGCCGAGGCGGGCAGCCATTTCCATCTGCCGTTTCTGATCTCCCCCTGGTCCTGGTCAACCTACCGCGGCAGCTGAGCCGGCCGTTTACAGCGAAAAGCGATCCGCATCCTGCCAGGCGGGGAAGCGTTCGCGGTAAGCGTGCAGCGCCTCCAGCGACAGCGTCGCATCCAGCCGGGCGCGCTGATGTGGCTCTGCCGCACTCAGGATCTCGCCCTGCGGCGAAATAATCTGGCTGTCGCCGCTGTAGTGATGCTGATTGCCATCACTGCCGACGCGGTTGCAGCCTGCGACATACGCCTGATTCTCAATCGCCCGCGCTAACAGCAGCGCCTGCCAGTGTAAGGCGCGAGGCGCTGGCCAGTTGGCGACATAGAGCGCCAGATCGTAGTCGTTGCGGTTGCGGGAGAAGACCGGGAAGCGCAGGTCGTAACAGATCTGTGGCAGGATGCGCCAGCCACGCCACGCTACCACCTGACGCGCTTCGCCGGGCAGATAGTGGTGATGTTCATCCGCCATGCGGAACAGATGCCGCTTGTCATACTGGTGCAGCGTGCCATCCGGCTCCACCAGCAGGAAACGGTTCACCGCGCCGTTTTCGGTCTGGATCGCCGCGCTGCCGCCCACCAGCGCATCGCTGCGGCGGGCATGCTGATGCAGCCACTCCACCACCCGCGCCTGCGGCAGCGAGCTCTTCGCAGCCTCCATCGCAAAGCCGGTGGTAAACATTTCGGGCAGGATAATCAGATCGCGACCGGTGAGTCCGGCCAGCTGTTCGTCAAAATGGCGCAGGTTGGCTTCGCCATCCATCCAGCTCAGCGTCTCCTGTAAAAGCGTGATTTTTAAAGCTGACATAAGCGCTCCGCGGCAGCATCTAACGTCGCCGGCTGTTTAGCAAAACAGAGGCGGATCAGTTTATGAGGAAAGGGATCGGCGCAGAACACCGACAGAGGAATCGCGGCGACGCCCACTTCGCGGGTCAGCCACTGGCAGAAACTGACATCATCCAGATCGGAGATCGCGCTGTAATCCACCAGCAAAAAGTAGGTGCCCTGGCACGGTAAAACCCTGAAGCGGCTGTGACGCAGTGCATTCGCCAGCCGATCGCGGCGGTCGCGATAGAAGGCAGGCAGGGCCTGATAGTGTTCCGGATGCTCACGCAGCATATCGGCAATCGCCAGCTGCGCCGGGGTATTGACCGAGAAGGTCAGATACTGATGCACCTTACGCAGTTCAGCGCTGATGGCCGCCGGGGCAATGCAGTAGCCCACCTTCCAGCCGGTCATGTGAAAGGTTTTGCCAAACGACGACACCGCGATGGCGCGCTGACGCAGGTCAGGATGGGCCAGCACGCTGGCGTGGCCCGCTTCATCGAAACAGATATGCTCGTAAACTTCATCGCTCAGCACATAGACCGGTCGTGCAGCAATCGCCTGCCACAGCGCGGCAAAATCCTGCTGCTGCCAGACGGTCGCTGACGGGTTGTGCGGGGTGTTCAGGATCACCAGCCGGGTTTTATCACTCAGCAGTGCAGCAAACGTCTGCCAGTCTGGCCGGAAGGCGGGCGGCTGCAGCGCAATGCGTTTCATGACGCCGCCCGAGAGCGTGACCGCCGGGGCATAGCTGTCGTAGCTGGGATCAAAGCAGATCACCTCATCGCCCGGACGCACCAGCGCGGTAATCGCCGCATAGAGCGCTTCGGTTGCGCCCGCCGTCACCGTAATCTCCGTTTCCACATCAGGCTGATAGTCATAAAGCTGCGCGGTTTTCTCCGCGATCGCCTGACGCAGCGGCAGCGCCCCGGTCATCGGCGCGTACTGGTTCGCGCCCTGGCTGACGTGATAGGCCAGCCGCTGCTGCAGATAGTCCGGGCCGCTGAAATCGGGAAAGCCCTGAGAGAGGTTGATGGCGTTATGCTGCTGCGCCAGCGCACTCATCTGGCTGAAAATCGTGGTGCCGAGCGCCGGAAGTTTGCTCTCGGGGATCAGGTTGTGCTGCGTCATGATGTCAGGCCTTAAGCGCGAAGAGAGAAGCGGGGTCACCCGGGGTTTGTGCCACTATAAACAGGATGGTAGTATTTGGCAATCAAGACGCTTAGACGGCTAAATGCTTTATGCTCCGCGTGTCAGCGGCGTTGGCAGCGCTTGCTTACCCGGGTCACTTTTCACCGCAAGGAACCTTTATGTCGCAGAGTCATCCGTTAGATCAGCTGGTTGCCGCCTGTCACTGGATAGGCATGAAAGGCTGGGCTCCGGCCACCGGCGGGAATATGTCGGTGCGCCGTGATGAGCATGTCTGCCTGTTGAGCGAATCGGGCAAAGATAAGGGCACGCTGACGCGTGATGACTTTATCGAGGTCGATATCGCCAGCAGCCAGTCGCTGTCGGGCCGTAAGCCCTCAGCAGAGACCGGCCTGCACACGCTGATCTATCGCCTCTTTCCTGAAGCGGGCGCGGTGCTGCACACCCATACGGTTAATGCCACGGTGCTGTCGCGGGTGGAGCAGGGCGCGGCGCTGCTGCTGCACGGCTATGAGATGCAAAAATCGCTAAGCGGTCAGCATACCCATCTGGACACGGTGGCGATCCCCGTGTTCGACAACAGTCAGGATATCGTGGCGCTGGCGTCAGAGATTGAAGATTACGCCGCCCGCTTTCCGCTGCGTTACGGCTTCCTGCTGCGTGGCCACGGCCTGACCTGCTGGGGTCAGGATGTCAGCGAAGCGCGCCGCCATCTGGAAGGGCTGGAATTTTTATTTGAATGTGAACGTCAACGTCGCCTGCTGGAGAAAGCATGATCCGCGCCATTGTTACTGATATTGAAGGCACCACCAGCGATATTCGCTTTGTGCACAACATCCTGTTCCCCTATGCCCGTCAGCATCTGGCGGACTTTCTGCGAGAGCATCAGCATCAGCCAGAGGTCGCGGCGGCGTTGCAGTCGGTGCGGGAAGAAGCGGGGCAGCCGCAGGCCGATCTGGCGGCGGTCATCGCGATCCTGTTCGATTTTATGGATCAGGATCGCAAATCGACCGGGCTGAAAGCGCTGCAGGGCATGATCTGGCGTGATGGCTATCTTAACGGCAGTTTTACCGGCCATCTCTATGCCGATGTGCTGCCTGCGTTACGCCGCTGGCAGGCGCAGGGCATTGAACTCTATGTATATTCCTCCGGTTCGGTTGCGGCGCAGAAATTGTTATTTGGCTACAGCGACGAAGGTGATATTACTGACATCTTCAGCGGCTACTTTGATACGCACGTCGGCGCCAAACGCGAGGTGACAGCCTATCGCACCATCGCCGCTGAGATCGGGCAGCCAGCGGAGCAGCTGCTGTTCCTCTCTGATATTCGTCAGGAGCTGGATGCCGCCGCAGAGGCGGGCTGGCAGACGATACAGTTACTGCGTGGCGAGGCGGACAGCGAGAGCCGTCATCGTCAGGTGACGGATTTTTCCCAGATTAACCCGGAGTCGATTTAGCATGAGCGCACTGACGATTTTTACTGACCGCGAAGCGAGCCAGCCGGTCTGGCACAGTACCGAAGCGGAGGCGATTCGGGAACGCCTGAACGCGAAAGGGGTACGTTTTGAACGCTGGGAAGCCGATCGCGATCTGGGTGAGAACCCGGATGCGGAAACGGTCATTAAGGCCTATCAGCATGCGATTGATCGGCTGGTGGCTGAGAAGGGCTATCAGAGCTGGGACGTGATCAGTATGCGCGCCGATAATCCGCAGAAAACGGTGCTGCGTGAGAAGTTTCTTTCCGAGCATACGCACGGCGAAGATGAGGTGCGTTTCTTTGTCGAGGGGGCCGGGCTGTTCTGTCTGCATCTTGACGGTGAGATCCTGCAGATCCTCTGCGAAAAGAACGATCTTATCTCGGTGCCTGCGGGTACGCCCCACTGGTTTGATATGGGGTCGTCGCCGCACTTCACGGCGATCCGGATTTTCGACAACCAGGAAGGCTGGGTGGCGCACTTCACCGGCGATAAGATCGCCGATGCCTATCCACGTCTGGCCTGATTGGTCCACGGCTGGAGAGCGTTTGCGGTGAGCCTCTGCGCTGCCGCAAACGCCTGATATCGCTTACTGCGGCTGGAAAAAGCCGCTCTGCACCTGGTCAGGCGTGACCACCCCCGTGTCGAGTATCCAGCCGCTGATCAGGGCGGCTGGCGTCACATCGAAGGCCGGATTGAAGACCCTGGCCGTTTCCGGTGCCCACTGCACGCTGCCAAAACTGCCCGCCACGCCCGTGACTTCGCTGGCGGCGCGCTGCTCTATCGGGATGGCGGCGCCATCCGGGCAGTGACGATCCAGAGTGGTATGGGGCGCCGCGACGTAGAACGGAATCTGGTGATAGTGAGCCAGCACCGCCAGGCTGTAGGTGCCGATTTTATTGGCCACGTCACCGTTGGCGGCAATGCGGTCGGCGCCGACCCAGACCGCATCCACCTCGCCACGCGCCATCAGGCTGGCGGCCATGGAATCGGTAATCAGGGTATAGGGAATCGCCAGTTCGCCCAGCTCCCACGCGGTTAACCGGCCGCCCTGCAACAGCGGTCGGGTTTCATCCACCCAGACATTTTTGATCCACCCCTGCTGATGCGCGCGGGCAATCACGCCCAGCGCGGTGCCCACGCCCGCGGTGGCCAGCCCGCCGGTATTGCAGTGGGTGAGCAGCTGGCTGCCCGGTTTGATCTGCGTGCAACCGGCTTCAGCAATCGCATCACAGAGCTGTTTATCCTCCTGCACCAGCCGCCACGCTTCGTCCGTCAGCGCAGTGACAAACGCCGGCTGGGCCAGCGCCACTTTCATCCGGTCAAGATTGTTCATCAGATTAACGGCGGTTGGCCGGGCGGCACGCAGATGTTCCAGCGCCTGTGCCAGTTCAGCGCGGGTCTGCCCCTGTTCAGCCAGCAGCGCCAGCAGCAGCGAGGCCGAGAGGCCAATCAGTGGCGCACCGCGCACCCGCAGCGCATGAATATGTTCAATCAGCTGCGTAACGCTGTGTGCGGGCAGCCAGTTCTTTTGCTGCGGCAGCGCCTGCTGATCCAGAATCCAGAGCTGATTGTCACGAACCTGTAAGCTGGTGGTTTTGAGTGTCTGCATTGTGGGTGAAATCCATGTTGCGTTAATGATGCGTATTGTGCCAACATGCTGAACGGATGTATAGACGTCTGAACGGCTTATTACACCTGGTTTATCCCGCCTTCGATTGATGAGGAACAGGCAATGTCGCAATACCGTACCTTTACTGCTGCTGATGCTGTTGAGTATGCCCGGCAATTTGGCGGCGTGGACGATCCTGCCGCGCTCTGCAGCGCTGAAGAGATTGGTGATGGTAACCTTAATCTGGTGTTCAAAGTTTATGACGATCAGGGCCGGAGCCGGGTGGTGGTCAAGCAGGCGTTGCCCTACGTGCGTTGCGTCGGGGAGTCCTGGCCGCTGACGCTGGATCGGGCGAGGCTGGAAGCGCAGACCCTGGTCGAGCACTACAAATATTGTCCGCAGCATACGGTGCAGGTGACGCATTATGATGCGGAGCTGGCGGTGATGGTGATGGAGGATCTCTCCAGCCACCGTATCTGGCGCGGCGAGCTGGTGAAGGGCGCGTATTACCCGGAAGCCGCAGAGCAGTTGGGCGTTTATCTGGCACAGACCCTGTTTCATACCTCCGATTTCGTTCTGCATCCGCATCAGAAAAAGGCGGAAGTAGCGCGTTTCATTAATCCGGAAATGTGTGAAATCACCGAAGATCTCTTCTTTAACGATCCCTACACCGATCATGAGCGTAACAGCTATCCTGATGCGCTTGAGCCGCTGGTCGCCAGCCTGCGCAACGACGATGCGCTGCGCATTGCCGTCGGCGGGCTGAAGCATCGCTTTTTTGCGCATGCCGAAGCGCTGCTACATGGCGATATTCATAGCGGCTCGATTTTCGTGGCAGACGGCAGCCTGAAGGCGATTGATGCGGAGTTCGGTTACTTTGGCCCGATTGGGTTTGATGTCGGAACGGCGATTGGCAACCTGCTGATTAACTACTGCGCGCTGCCGGGGCTGCTGGCTCCGCGTGAGGCAGCCGATGCGCGCGAGCAACGGCTGAGTGATGTCCATCGTCTCTGGTCAACATTTGCTTCGCACTTTCTGGCGCTGGCGGCAGAGAAAACCCGCGATGAGGCGTTGTCCTGGCCCGGCTATGCGGCGGCGTTTCTGCGCAAGGTCTGGGCTGACACCATCGGTTACTGCGGCACCGAACTGATTCGGCGCACGGTGGGGATGTCTCACGTGGCGGATATGAAGCTGATTGCCGATCCGGCGATGCGCACGGACTGCATTGGTAACGCGATCAACCTGGGACGTACGCTGATTCTGGCTGCCGATCACGTGGAAGATGTGGATGCGCTGATTGCCCGCATCCGCCAGGCGGGATAAAAAAAGCCGACATCATGTCGGCCTTTCTCTTATGACCCTCTTCCCTGAGCCGGTGCTGCAAGCTAACGCTAAACCTATGCCGCCTCACTCGCCCGCGACGCAGGCTGAGGCGCTTTCTCCGCCACCGGCACCGCCAGGGCATCTGCCTCAAACTCATCCACGTTGATGGAGCGCAGACGGCTGGCTTCAGCACGCTGCAACACCTCTGCTTCCTTCGCATCGATCCAGCCCTGCTCCAGCGCACGCTTCGCCAGCGCATCCAGACGGGTGAAGGAGAGAGGCTGCTTTGTCTGTTTGCACAGGCGGTCATAAATCACTTCGGCTGCCATCACCTCCTGCAGCGCCTGTTCCATCTGACCGGCGGGGTTATTCTCGCCCGGCGTCAGATAGATGCCCCGGCCCAGACGGCTGCGGGTCGCTGACGGCTGTTGCAGCAGTTTTGCCAGCTGGTGATCCAGACGATCAGACGGGGCAGGGCAGTGATGTCCGCCCGCAAAGATAGCCATGCGTAAGGCACCCGCAACCAGCCGGTTCGGGAAGTTGCGCAGCAGATCGTCCATCGCGACCTCCGCCTGATGCAGGGCATCCTGCACGCCCCAGTGAACCAGCGGCAGATCGGCCTCATTACGGCCTTCATCGTCATAGCGTTTCAGGGTGGCTGAGGCAAGATAGAGCTGGCTCAGCACATCGCCCAGGCGCGCCGAGATGCGTTCGCGGCGTTTCAGACTGCCGCCCAGTACCGCCATCGACACATCTGAGAGCAACGCCAGGTTGGCACTGATGCGGTTCAGATGCTGATAGTAGCGACGGGTGGCATCGCGGGTCGGGCTGGCGCTGGTGCGTCCGGCGGTGAAGCCCAGCCACAGGCTGCGCACGGTGCTGCTGCCGACATGGCCGAAGTGACTGAAGAGCGCATCATCAAAGGCATTAACATCGTTGCTGGCGGCGGCGGCCATCTCCTGCAGAACATACGGATGGCAGCGGATCGCCCCCTGACCAAAGATAATCATGCTGCGGGTCAGGATATTCGCGCCTTCCACCGTGATGGCGATGGGCGCCCCCTGATAGGCGCGTGCCAGGAAGTTACTGTTCCCCAGCATAATGCCTTTGCCGCCGGCAATGTCCATGGCGTCAATAATGGCGCGCTGGCCGCGGTGGGTGCAGTGATATTTCACAATCGCCGACAGCACCGCCGGTTTCTCACCCTGCATAATCCCAGCAGTAATCAGCGTGGCCGCGGCGTCCATCACATAGGCGTTACCGGCAATGCGCGCCAGCGGCTCTTCGATCCCTTCCATCTTACCGATAGAAAGCCGGAACTGACGACGGATGTGCGCGTAAGCGCCGGTTGCCAGCGCCACACTCTTCAGGCTGCCGGTTGAGTTGGAGGGCAGCGTAATGCCACGGCCCACCGACAGACACTCCACCAGCATCCGCCAGCCCTGTCCGGCCATTTCCGGACCACCGATGATAAAGTCAATCGGCACAAAGATATCCTTGCCGCGCGTCGGCCCGTTCTGGAACGGCACGTTGAGCGGGAAATGGCGATGCCCAATTTCCACGCCCGGCGTGCTGGTCGGGATCAGGGCACAGGTGATGCCCGGGCTGACGTTATCGCCCAGCAGATGATCCGGGTCAGTCAGTTTAAAGGCCAGGCCGAGCACAGTTGCGATCGGGGCCAGGGTGATGTAACGCTTGTTCCAGGTCAGCCGCATGCCCAGTACCTGCTCACCCTGCCACTCACCCATGCAGACCACACCGGTATCCGGGATCGCGCCGGCATCTGACCCCGCTTCCGGGCTGGTCAGCGCAAAGCAGGGGATCTCCTCACCGCGCGCCAGTCGCGGCAGATAGTGATTTTTCTGCGCTTCGGTACCGTAATGCTGCAGCAGTTCGCCCGGACCCAGTGAGTTTGGTACACCCACCGTGATCGCCAGAATCCCGGAGACGCCCGCCAGTTTCTGCAGAACGCAGGCCTGCGCATAGGCGGAGAAGGCCAGTCCGCCATACTCTTTTTTAATGATCATCGCGAAGAAACGATGCTCTTTCAGGTAGGCCCAGAGTTCCGGCGGCAGGTCGGCCATCTCATGGGTAATCCGGAAATCGTTCGCCAGACGGCACGCCTCTTCAACCGGGCCGTCAAGAAAAGCCTGCTCTTCCGGCGTCAGGCGTGGCTGTGGGTAGTTATGCAGCTTCTGCCAGTCCGGCTTGCCCTGAAACAGATCGCCTTCCCACCAGGTGGTGCCCGCATCAATCGCTTCTTTCTCGGTGCGGGACATCGGCGGCATCACCTGCTGGAAGCGCTGTAACATCGGCTGTGAAAAGAGTCTGCGACGCAGCGACGGCAGGTTGAACGGCAGCAGCAGGATCGCCAGCGGCAGCAGGAGCCACGGCGTCCAGAGATGCGCGACCGCCATCGCGGCGGTCCACAGCAGCAGGATCGCGCTGGCGGTCCGCAGCGACAGGCGGTGATAGAAGAGGGCGCCAATCAGCGCCACCGTAGCAAGTATCGAAACAACCATCATAGTGAACCACTCCGCAAGTAGTAAGAGGTCTGACCTGTTATGTAGAGAGGTTTAGAGTAGCCGGACGGATTTATCAATTTGTTTACATCGCAATTACAACCTGCCTCACAAAAACGGATCTCTGCCGTTTTATTCGACAACCGGTGCCGGGATCGTCACCACTACCGCCAGCTGAGGCGTGGCATGAGGCTTTGCGCTGACCGGCCATTCCGTTAAACTTGCTGCGATTAACCTCTTCTTATAAAGGACATCCCTATGTACCAGGACATCATCCGCTCTGAGCTTAATGAAGCTGCTGATACGCTGAATAAATTCCTCAGCGATGACGCCAATATTCATGCGATCCAACGTGCTGCGGTGCTGCTGGCTGACAGCTTCAAGGCGGGTGGCAAGGTGCTTTCCTGCGGTAACGGCGGCTCCCATTGTGATGCGATGCATTTCGCCGAAGAGCTGACCGGTCGCTATCGTGAAAATCGTCCTGGCTATCCGGCGATTGCTATCTCTGACGTCAGCCACCTCTCCTGCGTCAGTAATGACTTTGGCTACGACTACGTCTTCTCGCGCTATGTAGAAGCGGTGGGGCGTCCGGGCGACGTGCTGCTGGGCCTTTCAACGTCGGGCAACTCTGCCAATATCATTAAAGCGGTTGAAGCCGCCCGTGCGCAGGGGATGAAAGTGATCACCCTGACCGGCAAAGATGGCGGTAAGATGGCAGGCAGTGCCGATATTGAGATCCGGGTGCCACACTTTGGTTATGCCGATCGCATTCAGGAGATCCACATTAAGGTGATCCACATCCTGATGCTGCTGGTCGAAAAAGAGATGGTGAAGTAACTGCGCTGGCCTCCTGTCTGACGGGAGGCCGCTTAATCAGAGGCGGTGGCTATGTGCGAATTGCTCGGGATGAGCGCCAATGTTCCCACGGATATCTGTTTCAGCTTTACCGGACTGGTTCAGCGGGGCGGGGGAACCGGGCCTCACAAAGATGGCTGGGGCATTACCTTTTACGAAGATAAAGGCTGCCGTACGTTTAAAGATCCGCTGCCGAGCTTTAACTCTCCGATTGCGCGTCTGGTGCAGGAGTACCCGATCAAGTCGCATTCGGTGGTGGCGCACATCCGTCAGGCGAATCGCGGGCAGGTGTCGCTGGAGAATACCCATCCGTTCACCCGCGAGCTGTGGGGCCGCAACTGGACCTACGCGCACAACGGGCAGCTGAAGGGTTATAAGCAGCTGGAGACCGGCACATTCCGGCCGGTGGGGGAAACGGACAGTGAGAAGGCGTTCTGCTGGATCCTGCATCAGCTGGCGACACGCTATCCGCGCACGCCGGGCAACTGGCCGGCGGTGTTCCGCTTCATTGGCGAGCTGGCCACCGCGCTGCGGCAGAAGGGGGTTTTTAACATGCTGCTGTCAGATGGCCGTTATCTGATGGCCTTCTGTTCGACCAACCTTTTCTGGATCACCCGTCGCGCCCCGTTTGGCCGGGCACAGTTGCTCGATCAGGATGTGGAAGTCGATTTCCAGCAGCACACCACGCCGCATGACGTGGTGACGGTGATTGCAACGCAGCCTCTGACGGCCAATGAAACCTGGCAGCGGATTGCGCCAGGTGAATGGGCGTTATTCTGCCTTGGAGAGCGCCAGGAATGAACGGGAAGCGGCTTCGGGACTGGCTAAAACCGGTGCCGGGCTGCTGTTCATCACATATTTCCCGCTGGCGACATTGACCATCGGCGGCTGGTGATATTTCGCAAAGTAAGCGTATCCCGGCTGCAGCTGCTGCCAGAAGCTGGCATAGGTGGAGTAACGGTGACGCTGCATGTTGCTGTCGGTCATGCGGAACGGATAGATGCTGATGCTGACATCCTGCTGGCCGTTTCGCAGCGCGGCATTCACATAGGTAAAAATCTCATCCATATAGGCGTTGGTCATGGCATAGCAGCCAATCGACTTACAGTCGCCGTGGATCATCAGGTAGTTACCGCTGTAACCCTGATTGCGATCGTACTGATTCGGAAAGCCGATGTTGATGGCGCGATAAAAGCGGCTGTCGGGCTTCAGCTGATTCAGCTTCACGTTGTAAAAACCTTCCGGGCTTTTGAAATCGCCTTCACGGCGTTTCGGGCCGAGGCCGCCAGAAAAGTTGCAGATGCGGTAGGTATCCAGCAGGCGATATTCGTTACCGATTTTGCCGTAGAGTTCGAGCGTGCGTTCTTCCTTGAAGATCTGGATGTAGACCGGCGTGCCGAGTAACTGCTTCTTTAATTCTTTGCTGACCGGTGCCGCTGACTGAACGGGTTCGGGTGTCATTGCCATGCTGAGGGCTGGCAGTAAAATCATCGCAAACAGGAGTGCGATTTTGCCCATGCTGTGTGTACCTTGAGGTGAAGAGAACATGACACAAATTTTGCGTCTTTGTTGGCATTATCGGAACTATCCGCTACCGCAGCGCAACATTAAACATTGTCTGTTTTTTTAGCAAGACGGCGTCGGCCAAATTCGCGATTTACTGAAGGTTATTCGGCCAGAAATTTGTAAACTTTATTCGCCCGGGCAACAAATATTGCAGTTACCCCTGTCAGCTGTATACTTATCCAGTGCCGGAGGGGGTATGCGTAAAATCATTCATGTCGATATGGACTGCTTCTATGCCGCAGTGGAGATGCGTGACAATCCCCAGCTGCGCGACATCCCGATCGCCATCGGGGGCAGCCGCGAACGTCGCGGGGTCATCAGCACCGCCAACTATCCGGCCCGCAAATTTGGTGTGCGCAGCGCCATGCCGACCGGCATGGCGCTGAAGTTATGCCCGCATCTGCGCCTTCTGCCAGGACGTTTCGACGCCTATAAAGAAGCCTCCGCCCAGATCCGCGAAATCTTTTCCCGCTATACCCCGCTGATTGAACCGCTCTCGCTGGATGAAGCCTATCTGGATGTGACCGACAGCCCGCACTGCCACGGCTCGGCCACGCTGATGGCGCAGGCGATCCGCGCCACAATTTACCGTGAAACCGGGCTGACCGCCTCGGCCGGCATCGCCCCGATCAAGTTTCTGGCCAAGATCGCCTCCGACCTGAATAAGCCGGACGGGCAGTGTGTTATCACCCCGGCAGAGATGCCTGACTTTTTACTGACGCTGCCGCTGGCGAAGATCCCCGGCGTAGGCAAAGTCTCCGCAAAGAAGCTCGAAGAGATGGGGCTGGTGACCTGTGGCGACGTGCAGAAGGCCGATGTAGCGCAGCTGCTGAAGCGCTTTGGCAAGTTTGGCCGGGTGCTGTGGGAGCGCAGCCACGGCATTGATGAGCGCGGCGTAATCGTTGAGCGCGAGCGTAAATCGCTGGGGGTCGAGCGTACGCTGGCTGAAGATATCAGCGACTGGGAGGCCTGCCTGGAGATCATCGATTTTCTCTATGCCGAACTCGACCGCCGGCTGACGCAGATCCGACCCGACAGACAGGTGGCGCGTCAGGGCGTCAAACTGAAGTTCAGTGATTTTCAGCAGACCACCCAGGAGCATATCTGGCCGGTGCTGAATAAAGAGGACATGATCGCCATCGCCCGCAAGACCTGGGATGAGCGCCGCGCCGGGCGCGGTGTGCGGCTGGTGGGACTGCACGTGACGATGGTGGATCCCCAGCTGGAACGTCAGCTCCTGCTGGGTTTATAAGTCAGCCTCACCCGCCGGCAGGGCTGACGCCAGATTACTTCTTATATTTCGCGGCCAGGGTGGCGAACCACGGCGCGACAAAATCCTCATTGCTGCCCCAGCCCGGAATGATTTTGTTCAGCGAGGCGACGTTCACCGCGCCAGGCTGGCTGTTCAGCTGCTGCTGAGAGATTGACGCCGCTTTAAACTGATATGTCGCTGGTGTCTCTTCACCGGCAATCTTTTTCGCCACCAGCCGCATATTGACCGCGCCAATGGTTTTAGGATCGACCGCCACCGTCTGCACCCACGGGCTGTTTTTCTCACGCATCAGCTGCAAATCCTGATTCGAGACATCGATGCTATAGAGCTTGATCTCGGTCCGGCCATTCTCCTGCAGCGCCTTGTAAGCCCCCTGGCTGAACGCATCCCAGGCTCCCCAGATCGCGTCGATTTTCCCTTTAGGGTATTTCGCCAGAATTGCACCAATCTTGTTGGCGGTGTCGCCCTGCACGTCAGTTGAAACAGCCCCAATCGACTCCAGCTGATGAATGCCCGGATTCTCTTTCAGCAATTTTTCATACACCACCTGACGGCGCTCCATCGGCGGGAAACCGGCGACCCACAGCTTGACGATATTCGCCTTGCCGTGAAAATCGTTGATCAGCTGGCCCAGCGACAGCTGCGCCAGCGAGGCATCATCCTGAGCGGTCACGGTGACGCCGGGAATCGGGCTCTCCACCGGGGTATCAAACACCGACAGTTTGATGCCCGCATCGGCAATCCGCTTCACCAGCCCGCTGGCGTAGGGCGCCTTACCGTGCGACAGCACGATGCCGTCATACTTCTGGCTGATCGCCTGATTAACAAAGTCCTGGAAGCGCGCGTCGTCGCCGTTGCTGAGGAAAGTGCTGACCTTAAAACCAAGCTGGCGCCCCTGCTGAATAGCACCGGCAACAAACTGGGTGGTGTTGTCATCGGAGCCGAGATTGCGGATCACCGCAATGCGGATGGGGCCGTCATGACCCGCGATAGCCGCAGGCACCGGGGTAACGGTGTCCGCGAAGGCGGCGCTGGCGTTCAGCAGGCTCAGGGCCAGCAGCGAGAGCGTTATTTTTTGCATTGTTATCAACTCCGGTAGAGGCGCCTCAGCGGCGCTGGATATAGGTGATCGCCAGTGCTAAAGCCAGCACCAGCCCTTTGATGATGTCCATGGCGTAGTAGGGCACAGAGAGCATGACCAGGCCGTTCTGCAGCACGCCCAGGATCACCGCGCCGACCAGCGTGCCAAGCGCATTCGGCTTGCCGGAGCCCGCCAGTGAGAAGCCTATCCACGCCGCCGCGACCGCGTCCATCAGGTAGCCGCTGCCGGCATTGACCTGGGATGAACCGATGCGCGAGGCGAGCAGAATGCCGCCCAGGCCCGCCAGCAGGGAGGCGATGACGTAAGCCAGTACCCGGTAGCGGGTGGTGCGGATGCCGGAGAGGCGCGCCGCTTCCGGATTGCCGCCCAGCGCATACATCCGGCGACCATGTTTGGTCAGGGAGAGCGCCAGCTGTGCCGCGACGGTCACCACCAGCATGATGATGACAATGGTCGGCACCTGACCGAGCAGGCCAAACGTCGCCGGGATAGTGCCTTCCGCCATATCACCGCTCGGCAGCACCATGTTCTCGGTAATCGACCCGCCGAAGCTGTAGGTCATCGCCACGCCCTGAATCACGAACAGGGTCGCCAGCGTGGCCAGCATGTCCGGAATGCGCAGGATCACAATCAGGAAGGCGTTGAACAGCCCGACCAGCGTGCAGAGCGCCAGGGTGATCAGAATCGCGGTGGTGGTGCCAAAGCCGTACCAGACAAACAGTGAAATCACCAGCGCGTTAGCCAGCGAGGCGGTCGAGCCGACCGAGAGATCAAAGCCGCCGACGGTCAGGGAGATGGAGACGCCAACGGCAATGACTGTCACAATCGCGATCGAACGCAGAATGTTGATGATGTTATTGGGTTCAAGGAAGCTGTCGGAAGCCAGCCCAAAAGCGGCGATCAGGATCACCACCGTGAGCAGCATGCCCCATTTATAGAGAAAGTCGAACAGCGGGTGATGCCACGGGGTGGCGGTCAGTTTCAGGCGGGTCTCTTTGCTGCTCACGCAGGGGTTCCTCCGGTGGAATAGAGCAAAAGCGTCTCTTCGGTGACGTCGCCTGCAGCCAGTTCAGCCACAATGCGTCCATCCCAGAGCACGCAAATCCGGTCGCATAAGCCGACCAGTTCAGAAAATTCACCCGACGCGTAGATAATCCCTTTCCCTTCCCGCGCCAGGCTGTCGATGAGGGTAAACAGTTCGGTTTTGGCTTTGATATCGACGCCTTTGGTCGGCTCATCGAAAATCAGCACGTCGGCGTTATTGCGCAGCCATTTGCCGATCGCCACTTTCTGCTGATTGCCGCCCGACAGACGGCGCAGCGTCTGAGCCGGACCGGTGGTGCGCACCTGCAGCTGCCGGATAATCTGCTCGGCCCAGCGCCACGCCTGGCGATGCCCGAACAGGCTCCAGCGCGAAAAGCTGTCATCCGCGCTGACGCTGAGGTTCATCGCGACCGACTCATCGATGAAAATGCCCTCTTTGCGTCGCTCCTCCGGCACCAGCGCCATGCGACGGCTGACGGAGTCATGCGGCGAGCGGGGCTGCCACGGCTGACCGTGCAGTTCACCCCGGCTGACGCGACTTTGTGTAGCGCCGAACAGGGCTTTGCAGAGTTCGGTTTTCCCCGCGCCGGCCAGGCCGGCAATGCCCAGAATCTCCCCTTTGTGCAGGCGCAGCGAGATCGCCTGCAGCCGTTGCGCATCGTGAAGTCCTTCTACCGCCAGCAGCAGCGGCTGCGCCTGCGGTGGACGACGCGGCGGAAAGATATCGGTCAGCTGATGACCCAGCATCTTCTCAACAATCTGCTCTCCGCTCAGTGCGGCCATCGGGCCGGTTTCTATCAGGCGGCCGTCGCGCAGCACCGTCAGACGGTCACAGATGGCTTTCAGTTCATGGATGCGGTGAGAGATAAAAACCACGCCGATGCCGCTGCTCTGCAGGCGACGCACTACGGCAAACAGTCGCTCACTTTCATGCTGGTCAAGCGGGGCGGTGGGTTCGTCCAGTATCAGAAAGCGGCAGTGGTGCGACAGGGCACGCGCTAACAGAATCTGCTGCTTCTCCGCCAGCGTGCAGCGTTCCACCAGCCGGTTAACATCCAGCGCCACATCAAGCTGAGCCAGCAGCGCCCGCGCCTGACGGCGGATCTCTCCCCAGCGATAGCGGTGACCCGGCCCGGCCAGACGGTCCAGCAGGATGTTTTCCGCCACGCTGAGCTGCGGCACCAGCGCCACATCCACTTCCTGCTGAACCAGATGGATGCCCAGCTGCTTAGCCTCGCGCGGTGTGCGAATGGAGACCGGCTGGCCATCCAGCAGGATCTCGCCGCTGTAGTGGCTGTGCGCGCCAGACAGGATTGCCATCAGCGTGGATTTGCCCGCCCCGTTCGCGCCGGTGAGCGCATGAACCGAATGGCCTTCACTGCGGAAATCCACCGACGATAGCGCGGCAAACCCGCCAAAAGCGATGGAGATGTTACGCATCTCAAGGCAGTTTAACCCTGGCATGTGATGACGCTCCTGAAGAATGAGTGGCCGCATTTTTTCCTGAACCATCAGGCGCGGCAACAGCCGAAAGCGCATAAGCTAGCACGAAATCTTATTAGCCATCCAGACATCCGGACATAATGGCGGCGATAACCAGCGAAGCGCGGGAACGTGGCGGAATAGTGGGGGAAAACGAAAAGAAGGCAGCGATTTATGCTGGGGGAAAGTGGCAGGCATAAAAAAACCAGGCCGGAGCCTGGTTCATTTTTCTGACGACCGGATTACTTTTCTGGCACCACATTCAGCAGGGTGGTCAGCAGTTTCCAGTAAAGGCCAACGCTTTCAATATGCACCTGCTCATCAGGCGAGTGCGGCCCGGTGATGGTCGGCCCAATCGACACCATATCCATGTTCGGGTAAGGCTTCTTGAACAGACCACACTCCAGACCGGCGTGGATCACCTGAATGTTCGGCGTCTTGTCGAACAGGGCGATGTAGGTCTGACGGGTCAGCGCCATGATGGCGGAGTCCGCATCCGGCTGCCAGCCAGGGTAGCCGCCTTTCGCTTTGGTCTGCGCACCGGCCAGCTGGCCCAGCGAGGTCAGCATCTGCACCACATAATCGCGGCCGGTGTCGATCAGCGAGCGGATCAGGCAGTTGATCTCGGCGTGATCCTCTTCCATCGTCACCACACCGATATTCAGTGACGTTTCAACCACGCCTTTCGCCACGTCTGAATTGCGGATCACGCCGTTTGGCATGCTGTTCAGCAGATTCAGGAAGCGATCGCGGCTGTCAGCGCTCAGGGCGGCACCCTGATGCGCCAGCGGCTCGGTGACCAGGGCGATGTTCGGCTCTTTGATACCGTGCTCGTTCTGGATGGCGCTCAGGAACTGCGCTGCCGCCGATTTCAGCGCATCCGCTTTGTGGCTTTCAACCGCAACGGTCGCAAAGGCTTCACGCGGAATGGCGTTGCGCAGTGTGCCGCCGGTGAAGGTCAGCAGACGCAGATCCAGTTCAGCCGCGTGGGCCGCCAGGAAGCGCGCCAGCAGCTTGTTGGCGTTGCCGAGGCCCATGTGAATATCGGCACCGGAGTGACCACCACGCAGCCCTTTCAGCGTCAGCTTCAGGGTCTGGAACTCAGCAGGCACGGCCTCACGGGTCAGCGGCAGGGAGGAGACGAAGTCGATACCGCCCGCGCAGCCCATGTAGATCTCACCTTCCTCTTCAGAGTCGGTGTTGATCAGGATTTCGGCCTGCAGCCAGTTGGGCTGAAGACCGAATGCGCCATCCATGCCGGTCTCTTCGGTCATGGTCAGCAGCACTTCCAGCGGGCCGTGCGTCAGGCTGTTGTCAGCCAGCACCGCCAGCGCTGAGGCCATACCGATGCCGTTGTCGGCACCCAGCGTGGTGCCGCGCGCTTTGACCCACTCGCCATCAATCCACGGCTGAATCGGGTCTTTGGTAAAGTCATGCACGGTGTCGTTATTCTTCTGCGGCACCATATCGAGGTGCGCCTGCAGCGCGACCGGGGTCCGGTTTTCCATGCCAGCGGTGGCGGGCTTGCGAATCAGGATATTGCCGACCTGATCGCGCTCACACCAGAAGCCCTGCTCTTTAGCCCAGCCGGTGATGTAGCTCGCCAGCGCTTCTTCGTGAAAAGAGGGGTGAGGAATAGAGCAGATCTTAGCGAAAATATCCCACAGCGGCTGTGGAGAGAGTTGAGACAATTCAGACACGACAGGTCTCCTGTGTCAGTGTACCGGCGAGGCCGGACATCGCGAGTTTCCAGTGAAAAATCGCCGTCAGAGAATCTGACGAGCCAGGCCCGAGAATATCACTGTTTTTCACCGGGTGCGCTCCCGGACGCGCTAAAAAGCCGCAACCAGCGCGCGGGTGCTGGTTTTTAGCGCGTCAACTCCTTATAATCTCGCGCAACCTTTTCCCCGTTGCACATTTTTAAGCCACTTCGGTTGGCTGGGATTTCTATTCTATGAGCGAAAAATACGTCGTCACCTGGGACATGCTGCAGATTCATGCCCGTAAACTCGCCCAGCGCCTGCTGCCTGTTGAACAGTGGAAAGGCATCATCGCGGTGAGCCGTGGCGGTCTGGTACCGGCTTCGTTGCTGGCACGTGAACTGGGTATTCGCTATGTCGATACCGTCTGCATCTCCAGCTATGACCACGATCATCAGCGCGAAATGAAAGTGCTGAAGCGCGCAGAAGGCGACGGTGAAGGCTTCATCGTGATCGATGACCTAGTGGACACCGGCGGCACGGCGCAGGCGATCCGTGAGATGTACCCGAAGGCGCGTTTCTGCACCATTTTCGCAAAACCGGCCGGTCGCTCACTGGTTGACGACTATATCGTCGATATCCCGCAGGATACCTGGATCGAGCAGCCGTGGGATATGGGTGTGGTCTACATCCCGCCGATTGTAAAAAGCTGATTGCGATATCCTCACGTCACAACGCCCGGTTTTCCGGGCGTTGTGCTTTCTGAGCCTCGCACCCCGAATTGCCGTACAGTACACTTAGCCATCGCCGTTTCTGTTGCAGGATAAGTGAGAATGACGAGCAAAAACCTTAGCGAGGAGCTGTTCAAACCCCGCTTCAAACATCCTGAAACCTCTTCCCTGGTGCGTCGTCAGCATCATGCCACCCCGGATGTGCACTCTACGCTGGACGGAGAGAGCCAGCGAGGCTGGTATCGGATGCTGAATAAGCTGATGTGGACCTGGCGCGGCCTGACGCCGCAGGAGATCAGCGAAGTGCTGGCCCGTATCGCCATCAGCGAGGTTGAGCATACCGATGAGACGCTGCTCGATACGGTGATCGGTTTTCGCAGCGGCAACTGGCCTTTCGAGTGGTGCAGACAGGCGGGGATCTGGCAGCAGAAGGCGCTGGAATCTGGCGACGACAGCGAGGCGGGCGACTTCTGGCTGCATGCGGCGCACCTTTACAGCGTCGCCGCCTATCCCTACATAAAAGGGGATGAGCTGGCCGATCAGGCACAGACGCTGGCCAATCGCGCCTATGAAGAGGCGACGCAGCGCCTGCCCGGTGAACTGAAGCCCCTGACGTTCGCCATCGCGGGCGGCAGCACGGTCAGCGGCTTTTTGCACATGCCGCCCGGCGTCGAAGCCCCTTATCCCACTGTGCTGTTCTGCGGCGCGCTCGACTCGTTACAGAGCGATCACTACCGTCTTTTCCATGATTATCTGGCGCCACGCGGCATCGCGATGCTGACCATTGATGTGCCGTCCGTGGGTAACTCGGTGAAATGGACGCTGAACCAGGACACCAGCTTTCTGCATCAGCAGGTGCTGCGTGACCTGACCAATGTGCCCTGGGTCGACCATACGCGTGTGGCGGCGTTTGGTTACCGCTTTGGTGCCAACGTGGCCGTGCGTCTGGCCTATCTTGAATCGCAGCGGCTGCGGGGCGTTGCCTGTCTGGGGCCGATTGTACACGCGCTGCTGACGCAGACGGCGCTGCAGGATAAGATCCCTGATATGTACATGGACATGCTGGCGAGCCGTCTCGGCATGGCCACCGCCTCCGACAGCGCACTGCGCACCGAACTCAATCGCTATTCGCTGAAAACTCAGGGACTGCTGGGACGTCGCACGCCCACGCCGATGCTGTCGGGCTACTGGCAAAACGACCTCTTCAGCCCGGAGGAGGAGAGCAGGCTGATCGCCCGCTCTTCATCGGACGGGAAAGCCCTGCTGATTCCGGTGAAGCCGGTGATGGCCAGTTTCGACAAAGCGCTGAATGAGATTTGCGACTGGCTGGAGAAGCGTTTAAAAAGGTAACTGGCAAAATTTTCACTGTTTGCTACAACTAGTAGCGGAATTTTTCCGGGCTGCCCGGAAATCAGGGCTGTATAGCGGTCAAAACCAATGGAGAATCAGCATGACGTTACCAAGTGGTCATCCCCGCAGTCGCCTGCTTAAGCGTTTTACCGAGCTTGGACCTTATATTCGCGATGGGAAATGTGGCGAAACCCGTTTCTTCTTCGACTGCCTGGCTGCCTGCGTTAATGTGAAACCCGCACCGGAACTGCGAGAGTTCTGGGGCTGGTGGATGGAACTGGAAGCGCAGGCTGACCACTTTACCTATGTCTACCACATCGGCCTGTTCGATAAAGAGGGTGACTGGTCGGTGGCAACCATCAAGGGCAAAGAGAACACGGCGCGCGTGGAGGAGACCTTACGTAACTTCCATACCCGTCTGAAGGCGATGCTGAAGGAGTTAGATCTGGACCTTATTCCGGCCAGCGACTTCGATGAGAAACCGGTGAAGCTGAGCGCCTGAGTCGCTGTTTAGCAGAAAAAAGGCGAGTGGAAACACTCGCCTTTTTTCAAAGTCTGGCCTGCTGTGAGAGAGCCCCTGCGCGTTGAGTGATGTGTTGCTGCCGGGTTCCCACGAATTTGAGTCAGGCATTAATTTAAAGGGCGAGTGAAAACTCGCCCTTTTTTATGCTGTGACCGGCGTGCAACCGCCACATCAGAACTGGTAAGTCATCCCCACCGCGACGATGTCATCGTTGTTGAGCGACAGCGCGTTGTCATCATCCAGCTGGTTGATTTTGTAATCCACGAAGGCCGACATATTTTTGTTGAAGTAATAGGTCGCACCGACGTCGATATATTTCACCAGATCCACATCGCCGATACCGTTTTCGATATCTTTGCCTTTGGTCTGCACATAGCCAATAGACGGACGCAGGCCGAAATCGAACTGATACTGCGCCACCAGTTCGATGTTCTGCGCTTTGTTGGCTGCGCCCGCAACGGAGGCGCCTGTGTTGCGGTTGGTGCCACTAATTGGCGTCATGTTACGGGTGTCGGTGTAGATCGCCGCCAGGTAGACGCTGTTGGCATCATACTTCACGCCTGCGCCCCAGGAGTCGGCACGGTCACCGCCGCCATAGGCGCGCGCCTGCTGCTGGTTAGTACGGTCAGAGGAGGTGATGGCACTCATCAGGCTCACGCCGCTATCACCCAGAGCATAGCCCAGTGAGGCGCCGTAACCGTCGCCGTTCTGACGGTTAATATCGGTGCGGCTGTTGGCGCTGGTGGCGTCGTTTTTGCCCTGATACTGCAGCGCAAATTTCAGTCCATCCACCAGACCAAAGAAGTTGTTGTTACGGTAAGTGGCGACGCCGGTGGCGCGCTGCGTCATGAAGTTATCTGAACGGGCTGTGCCGTCACCGCCAAATTCCGGGAACACGTCGGTCCAGGCCTCAACGTCATACAGCACACCGTAGTTGCGGCCATAGTCCACCGAACCGTACTGCGAAAATTTCAGACCGGCAAAACCGAGGCGGGTTTTGTTGCCATTGTTGGCATCGCTGCCTTCGGAGTTATTGACGTTGTACTGATATTCCCACTGACCATAACCGGTCATCAGGTCGTTAATCTGTGTCTGACCTTTAAAGCCGATACGGGTATAGGACTTGTCACCATCTGCGCTGGCGTTATCGCTGAAGTAATGTTCCGCTTTCACTTTGCCGTATAAGTCCAGCTTGTTGCCATCTTTGTTATAGATTTCGGCAGCCTGCGCGGCAGAAGCCAGCATCAGCGTAGAGAGGAGCATGGCCAGTGTGCTTTTCTTCATTTGCTATCAATCCCAATGTGAGCGCCGTGTGAACGCCGTAAAAAAATGAAAGTTTTTGTAAAGCACCGACTTTTTACCCGTCCGGGATGAACTTTTTATGACGCTTTTCCTGATTTCTTGTTAACGGTGAACTTTTGGTCTACGCCCCTGTCCGCGTAATTTCGTGCTTTTCCCCCGCTGGCTGTTGGCTTCCTTATCGACTCCTGTTAAAACGTCCTTTCGTAAAAATTTTTCACTACGGCAGGAAATATGAGTGGCAGTCAGACCTTAGTGGTCAAGTTGGGTACCAGCGTTCTTACCGGCGGATCGCGCCGGTTAAATCGGGCGCACATGGTGGAACTGGTTCGGCAGTGCGCGCAGCAGCACGCCGCAGGCCACCGCATTGTGATCGTCACCTCCGGGGCAATGGCCGCCGGACGCGAACATCTGGGCTACCCCGAACTGCCGCCGACCATCGCCTCAAAGCAGCTGCTGGCTGCGGTGGGGCAGAGCCGTCTGATTCAGCTGTGGGAACAGCTCTTCTCTATCTACGGTATCCATATCGGCCAGATGCTTCTGACCCGCGCCGACATGGAAGATCGCGAACGCTTCCTCAATGCCCGCGACACGCTGTGTGCACTGCTGGACAACCACATTGTGCCGGTCATCAACGAGAACGACGCCGTCGCCACCGCGGAAATCAAAGTGGGCGACAACGACAACCTCTCGGCGCTGGCGGCGATGCTTGGCGGGGCCGACAAGCTGCTGCTGCTGACCGATCAGCAGGGACTGTTCACCGCCGATCCGCGCAATAATCCCGACGCTGAGCTGATCAGTGATGTCCATGTGATTGATGACGCGTTACGTTCCTTAGCGGGCGGCAGCGTCTCCGGGCTGGGCACCGGCGGAATGTCAACCAAGCTTCAGGCCGCGGATGTGGCCTGCCGCGCCGGCATCGACGTCATCATCGCGTCAGGCAGCCGCACCGGCGTGATCAGTGATGTGATTGAGGGGAAACCGGTGGGCACGCGCTTCCATGCGCAGCAATCGCCGCTGGAAAACCGCAAGCGCTGGATTTTCGGGGCACCCCCGGCCGGTGAGCTGACCGTCGATGATGGTGCGCTGGCGGCCATAATCGAACGCGGCAGCTCGCTGCTGCCGAAAGGGATCCGCGCCATCCAGGGAAATTTCTCGCGCGGTGAAGTGATCCGCATTCGCAGTCTGCAGGGCAGGGACATCGCCCATGGGGTTTCACGCTACAACAGCGACGCAATGCGGATGATCGCCGGGCATCACAGCCAGCAGATCAGCGACATTCTGGGTTATGAATATGGCCCGGTGGCGGTTCACCGCGACGACATGATCGTCAGTTAAGGAGCGGACAATGCTTGAAGAGATGGGGAAAGCGGCGCGTGCCGCAGCGTATACCGTGGCCGATCTGTCGACAACGGAAAAGAACCAGGTGCTGATGACCATTGCCGACTATCTGGAGGCGGAAAGCGCTGAGATTCTGGCGGCTAACGCGCTGGACTTAGCCGATGCGCGTCAGAATGGCATGAGCGCCGCGCTGATGGATCGGCTGACGCTCAATCCGGAGCGGCTGAGCAGCATTGCCAGCGATGTGCGTAAAGTCTGCCAGCTCGCCGATCCGGTCGGCCAGCTCATCGATGGCGGGCAGCTCGACAGCGGGTTACGCATCGAACGTCGTCGCGTGCCGCTGGGTGTGGTGGCCGTGATTTATGAGGCGCGGCCTAACGTCACCGTGGATGTTGCCAGCCTCTGTCTGAAAACCGGTAACGCCGCGATTCTGCGCGGCGGAAAAGAGACCTGGCGCACCAATGCAGCCACCGTGCGGGTGATCCAGAAGGCGCTGCAACAGCACGGACTACCGGCGGCAATTGTCCAGGCCATTGAGAACCCCGATCGTGAACTGGTGAATCAGCTGCTGAAGCTGGATCGCTACGTCGATATGCTGATCCCGCGCGGCGGAGCTGGCCTGCACAAGCTGTGCCGGGAAAACTCCACCATTCCGGTGATCACCGGCGGCATCGGCGTCTGCCATATCTACATTGATGAGACGATGGCGATCGAACCGGCGCTTGATCTGATCGTCAACGCCAAGAAACAGCGTCCCAGCGCCTGTAACTCGCTGGAGACCCTGCTGGTGGATCAGGCTATGGCCGATCGTTTCCTGCCCGCTTTCAGCGCGCGTATGGCGCAGGAGGCGATCGCGCTGCATGCTGACAGCAACGTGCTGACGCAGCTGCAGCAGGGGCCGGCATCGGTCTCGCTGGTCAATCCACAACAGTATGACGACGAGTGGCTGTCGCTGGATCTCAACGTCCGGTTAGTGGCGAATATGGATGAGGCGATTGATCACATTCGCACGCACGGCACGCAGCACTCGGATGCCATTCTGACCCGCGACACCCGCAAGGCAATGCGCTTTGTACGCCAGGTTGACTCGTCAGCCGTCTATGTCAACGCCAGCACCCGCTTCACCGATGGCGGGCAGTTCGGTCTGGGGGCTGAAGTGGCAGTGAGTACCCAGAAACTGCATGCGCGCGGTCCGATGGGATTAGAGGCGCTGACCACCTATAAATGGATAGCCTGGGGCGACGATACGCTCCGCTCATAATTGCGATAATTTTTAACAAAGCGGGAGTCTTTCACAGGCTCCCGTTTTTTTTAGCGTCTCTTTTTCGGGCCAGTGAAAGATAGGATTTTCTGCGCTTCAGTCTCAATTCCGTTCCGGTCACCTTATCGCAGGCCAGAGTACTGGCTAAATTTCACGCAATTTCTTACGGAACATTCCTGAAAAACGAGGCGCTATGCGGCCTGAGGCAATATTTTTTGTCCCGTCGCAGGCTGAGGCGGATAATGATAATCAGGAACGCTTGATAAAGCGGTTAGGTAGTAAACGAGCGGTAATATAAAATGAACTGGTAGCAATAACGAAAATAACATCCAGTATCTCTTCTATGGCTGATTATTAACTAATGGTTAAAAAAGAAAGTACAAAACAAGCTTTCACCGCCAGGCTGATAGCGGCCTGTGAGAGTGCCGGCATTGCCGGACATGGACGAAACAAACAGGTTGCCAGCGCCCTGCAGCAGCAGGGCTGTAAAATTTCAACGCCGGGAGTGTGGAAGTGGTTTAACGCGCAGTCAGTGCCTGATGATGGCAACTTACTGGCGCTCAGTGAGCTGCTGGGCGTCCGGGTTGAGTGGCTGCAGTATGGAATGGATCAACCCGCAGAACCGGTGACGCTGAACACGTTTGCCGCCCGGAAAAATGTGTTCCGGGTGGACAGCCTGGACATTGGGCAGCGCAGTGCGGCGGGCCTGCCCGCGCGGGACGAGTTTGTCGAAACCATCCAGGCGATCGAATATGGTCCGGATGAGGCGCGGGTGCTGTTCAACGGTCGTCCGGCGGAAAACATCCGGTTAATCGCGATTAACAGCGACTCGATGGCGGACACCTTTGCGCCGCGCGATCAGCTGTTTGTCGATATCAGCGTGCGGATGTTTGATGGCGACGGCATCTATATCTTTACCCTTGATGAGCAGCTCTACCTCAAGCGTCTGCAACTTCAGCACAAGAAAATTGCTGTGATATCAGACAATAAACGTTATGAGACCTGGTATCTCAATCATGATGACGTCACCAGCCTGAAGGTCCTGGCAAAAGTGATCATGAGCCAGGCGCGACAGTATCAAATCCTCGGCTGAGCCCGCCTTTATGGTGTTTCTCCGGCGGGCCGCAAAAAAAATAATCGGCATAAATTCATAAATTTAACCAGCGGTAAATAAAAAATTAACCAACAGTGTTTGATAATGCATAAGAACCTGTTAATAATTTGGATATGGACGAACAACGCCGTTCTTTCAGGGATGAGCCGCTCTTAAACAATTGAGGCGCTGCACAAGCGCGAATCATACCACCCAAAAGTCAGTGAACTTTGGGATGGGGTGGATGCGCAAAATGCAGCGTCGTCAGATGCCGTTTATTTCCCCTTCGCTTACTTTCCACCTGGCTGCTCACGCAGCCGGGGGGCGAGCGTGCGATCGTGAATCGCGACATTCGGGCCCGTTCGGTTCGCCGAAAGCTCGCGCCTGCCACCCCATCGCCAAAGACTCATTCACAGGAGGAGTTATGGCGATAATTCACTATGGCAAAAGCGTTTTTATGGGCAATGCACGTACTCGTCGCCATCGGCGGCGCCAACCTCTCAGCAGCCTGAAACAGAGTATCGACCAGGCCCTGAACTCTCCAGCTGAAACACCTGGCCTGCGGCGCGCAGAGCAAATCTGCCAGCGTCAGGTTATCCCGCGCGTGGATCGCGCGATTACTGCACCCCGCATCATCAGCAAAGAGACTCCCGCTTTCGACAACTGCTGTCTGCCTCACGTCCATCTCTACGCCGTGAGCTGAAGCGCAAAAAAACACACCTTTTCGTTCCGGATAACGCTTTGCGTTCTCCAGCTTCCGCTGGGCGTAATCTGCTGAATTACTGTTCAGCTTTGCTGCAGGGTGAGCAGACCCTTCTGCTGCGCCGGACAGGGTAATGATCAGTGGGCGTTATGTATTTCTGTTCACAGGGCTGAATGGGTTTAACCCGCCATTGAGGAGTCGTTATGAGCCAGATAATCGCAGTACTGAACTTTGAAGAAGGGTATGTCGACGCGCCTTACCTCGACACGCTGGGTTTCCCCACGGTGGCCGGTGGCATCCGCATCGGACCCAAGGGCGCATCGCTGAACAACTATGCGTTCCGGGTGCCACGGCGCGTCGGGGATGTCTGGAAGCAGTGCATTCTCGAAAACAAAATCCAGGAGATGCAGAGCCGGGAACTGCTGCGTAACGCGCTGGCAAAGTGTAATGACGCCCGCACCGATGTGTTGCTGAGCATGGCGTATCAGCTGGGCGTCGAGGGGGTCATGCAGTTTAAAAACATGCTCAGTGCCATTGTGGCTGAGAAGTTTGATGAGGCGGCTGACGCGATGATGAACAGTCTGTGGGCCCGTCAGACACCGGGCCGGGCCAGACGTCACGCCGAGATGATGCGCAGCGGAACCTATGCGGTTTACAGGGGGTTGTTATGAGATGGCTCATGTTTCTGGTCGCCGTGCTGACGGCGATCATCATCCTGCTGCTGTTGCAGCGTTTCACCACTCTCCAGTTTGTTTCGCACGCCCGCCTGCTCTTCAGAACCTGGTCAGTCTGGCTGGCGTCGCTGGGGTCGATGCTCAGTGCCTGGGCGCAATCCTTTCCTTCTGCCGCCGTTGATGCCTGGAGCGTGCTGCCGGAGGACGTCAAAACGATTCTGCCGCACAACTACCTGGGGCTGGTCGGCGCGTTCATGGTGGCGATGGGCGTCATCGCCCAGTTTGTTCGTCAGAAAAACCTGCTGAACGAGAAGCAGAAGGCCGGAGGAACGCAGCCATGACGCTGATTACGACATTACTGGGCGGCGGCTGGCACTGGCTTGCCGCGCTGGCCGCCGTTATTGCGGCCCTGGGTGCCACTTATTTTGGCGGCAGGAAAGTGGGCAAAGTGCAGCAAAAAGCGCGGAACGACGTCGAAAACGCGCAACAGGAGGCGGCCCGCGTGACTGCGGTGGCGCAACAGCAACAACATAACCGCGAGGAGGCTAACCGTGTGGCGACTGATAACCACAGCCTTGATGACGCTGCTGCTCGCGACAAGCTGCTGCAGTCGAAATACCACAAACCCTGAGCCGGTGGCGATCACCGATTCTGCCTGCGTTCTTTTTTCCCCTCTTTATACCTACGGCGATGACGCGCAAAAAATGGACGTTCGTACGGTGCGCGCCATCAACACCCACAACGACATGTGGGACACCCTTTGCGGCCATCCGGCTGCGGCGAAGTAGTGCGCTGATGGTCAGCGCGATATCCCAATAATCCTGAGGAGGATTCTATGATCGAAGTTAACTCTTTTGCTGAACTGCGCACCACAGTCCCACCAAAATCAGGTGAAGTGGCGAGCCTGAAACGCTATTACGACAAAGATTCCAGCTTCCGTGGCGGTGCTGATTTTGTCGGCTTCCTCAGCACTACCCCGCTGAAGGATGACGGGGGTACGGTGGCCGTGGGGAACGGTTTCTACTGGAAGCGCACCATCAACGATCCCACTGAAGTGAATATCCTGCACTTCGGCGCGAAAGGGGATGGTGTTACCGATGATACCGACGCCTTTATGCGGATGCTGGCATGGACACAGAGCTATAATACCTACGTGAAATCGCTGCCGGTGCGTTTTCCGGGTGGCCGCTTCCTGATTTCACCCATCGATCTCAGCGCGACGGAGACGGCGTTTTTTGGTATCCAGGGTGATGACAGCGATCTCGGATCGTCACCGCGTACCACCATCATTTCCGACAAAAGCGCCAATACGGTGTTTAAGGTTAACGCGCGCCGGATCGTCATCAAAGGCATCTGCTGGCATGGACAGGCTAATGCCGGAACCGTCGACACTACGGCCAAAGTCACCGTCACGCCAGAGCAGTGCAGCAACAATCAGCCCTTCTTTGAAAACACGATTGTGGGCGGCCAGATCGTCAATATCTTCTGCTTCAAGGCGCAAAGCACCGGCGGAACCGTCTTTAAGCTGCAGGATACGCTCGACAGTAAGTTTGATCAGATTTACAGCTCCAGCACCTTCTCACGCGTGTTTGATGTTGGCTGGTCAAACACACCGAAGGGGAACTGGGACCACTCAACTGCGATTGAGTTGTGCAATGCCAACTTCCAGTCGGGATATGGCGACGCCACGCTCTATATGCCGCGCGTGACCCAGGGGATCATGCGCAACGTCTGGATTGAGCACACCACCAACCCCGGGGATCTGTCGGACGGCGGCTGGACCATCGATACGCTTAACATTGAAGATTGCGGCACGCCGCTCAATCTCAACAATGCCCGCGTCGTGATGCGGCATATCAACCTGCAGGCCGGGGCGAAAATCACCAATGACGTGGCCGGTAATAAGTGGCTGTCGACCTTTGAATATGGCTATCGTCGGGATGAAAACTACGGCTCCTTCCTGACCGGTTCGCTGCGCGCTGGCTATTACAGCGGCTATAAAGTGGTGAACAACACCGACACCGATAACTGGTATCGGCTGGGTCAGCTCTATTTCCCGGCGCCTAACCAGCAGTGGGTGATGGAGTTAATCGGGAAAGCGGACGCCACCACGCCATCCGGCACCGCCGGTTCGCCGGTTAACGTCGTCGGTACGGGTAAGACGCTGATCAACCTTCAGCGTCTGGAGACGGTCTGGGCCGATGCGTACCACATGGGGCAGCCTTCGGTACTGGACATTCGCTATGGCCGGGTAGGGACCACCTATGCCGTTATCTGGGTCAAGCTGAAAGCCAACAGCGGCGAGACGATGTTCAACCTGAAGACCACCGGGCCGACCCGTTTCGACACCGGCTCCTGCTCGCTGTTCCAGTCCGACATGTCCGTGGTGACAGACGTCACCAAAGTCGGCTCCCTGAAACCCGCGGCACGCTTTGGCATGCACAACGGACTGGCGGGCATCGGGGCCAACGAAAAAGGCGTGGTTACACTCGCTACCGCAGCGGGAACACCCGCCAACAAGACCGCGCCAACGGGGTTTGTGCTGATCAATATCAACGGCGTTGACCGCAAGGTCCCTTACTACGATTGATGATCGGCATGTTTTGGGCGAGGCTCCGGCCTCGCCCTTTTTTGATCGGCCGTCAGAAACCGCAACGGCACCCCGGCGATACTGACAGCGCGCGGTAAAACCGATAAGGTCATGGTCAGCGCAGATAAAACCCAGATATGAGGAGAAAAAGAGGATGAAAAGAGGCGTTATCGCGGCGGTGCTGGCTGCCGTTCCGCTGTTCGCGAGTGCCGCGGCCCCAACCTATCTGTATGATTTTATCCAGAACAAACAGACCGGCCAGGCGTATCACAAGCTCATCGCGGGACACGCTTTTCCGGCATGGGTTAAGCAGGGCGGCACCAGTAGCCCGGCCACCGAGGTCACCATTAAGGGGGTGAAGTATCAGGCGCTGTCGGGATGTAAGCCACACAACTGCCCGGCGCAGACGATTGCCATCCTCTACTCGCCGGAGAAGGGCGATATTCATGGCGTCTACTCCGATTATGATGAGAAAAGCCGGCGTCAGACGCTGACCTGGCTGAACCTCGATCCCACTGATGAGGGTGGGATGCGCAATAGCCTGCTGAGCGAGCTGAATGGCGACCTGGCACCCTGAGTCACGCTGGCAGACAGAACAGAATAGTGGCATGCGGGACGCCTCGCTGAGACGCTCCCCCGCATGCCGGCCCGCCGCATAATTTGGGATTAATTTCAATTGCGGCTTGCGCCACCTGGTTAAGTGTGGCTTAATGAATCGTCGGTTTGATTAACAGACACTATCAAAGTAAGTAACCAAAGCAGTTCTCATCTCTAAGTTTGTCGCGAGACATCCCTTCTTTTTGAGTCTTCTCTTACGTTCTGATTAAAATCTGTTCTCAGGCCATTACGCCGGAAGGCTCGATATATTAAGGATTTAAGCATGTCTAACAAAATTCGCGGTACCGTTAAATGGTTTAACGCAGAGAAAGGCTTCGGTTTCATCTCTCCTCAGGACGGCAGCAAAGATGTATTCGTACACTTCTCTGCAATCCAGGGTACCGATTTCCGTTCATTAGACGAAGGTCAGCAAGTTGAATTCACAGTAGAAAATGGCGCTAAAGGCCCAGCTGCTGCGAACGTTGTTGGTCTCTAAGGACTGAAAATTACTTTTAAATGTCCACACTGTCATGGCTCACAGTTTCGTACATCACATTTTGATGTAACAAGAGCCAACCCGCATGGAGCGAAATGCATTTTCTGCAAATCTGTTGTTGTTCAGGTGAACACGGCAAGGATTGCGATTCAGAGCCAGCCTCGCGCACTCTGACAGGCTAGTGAGCCCTATAGCGTTGTTGCATTTACAGTAATTAAAGGCTGCCTCTGGCAGCCTTTTTTGTTTCTGCTGTTTCCCGGTTCAGAAACAGGCCCGCCGCAGCAGGCCGCTTTGGGTGTTAACGCAGTACCGGCTGCAGGGAAAGTTTACCGGTGTTGAACACGCTCATGGCCTGTGCCATCCGCTCTGCCTGATCCTGCAGCGCCTGTGACGCAGCTGAGGCTTCCTGCACCAGCGCGGCGTTCTGCTGGGTCACCGCTTCCATCTGGGTAATCGCCTGGTTGATTTCACTGATGCCGCTGCTCTGTTCGCTGCTGGCGATAGTGATTTCGCTCATGATGTTCGCCACGCTCTGCACGCTGTTCACCACCTCCCCGATAGTAGAACCCGCATGCGTGACCAGCTTGCTGCCCTCATCAACTTTCGCGACAGAGTCCTCAATCAGGACTTTGATCTCTTTTGCCGCTGACGCTGAACGCTGCGCCAGATTACGCACTTCCGTTGCCACCACCGCAAAACCGCGACCCTGCTCGCCCGCACGTGCCGCTTCAACCGCCGCGTTCAGAGAGAGAATGTTAGTCTGGAAAGCGATGGAGTCGATAACGCTGATGATATCGACAATTTTCCGTGAGGAGAGGGCGATCGCTTCCATTTTCTCAATCACCTGCTCCATAACCACGCCGCCTTCACGCGCCACGCTGGAGGTTGCCGACACCAGATGATTGGCTTCACGCGCATTATCGGCGTTGTGCTTCACCGTCGAGGTCATCTGCTCCATAGCCGACGCGGTCTCCTCCAGCGAACTGGCCTGCTGTTCGGTACGGGTAGAGAGATCGAGGTTGCCGCTGGAGATCTGATTCGAGGCCACCGCGATCGTGTCGGAGCCGGTGCGCACCTCGGTCACAATAGAGAGCAGGTTGTCGTTCATCCGCTGCAGCGCCTGCATCAGAATGCCGGTTTCATCACGCGAGGTGACCTGCATCTGCGAACTCAGATCGCCTGCGGCAACACGTTCAGCCACGTTAACCGCCGCCACCAGCGGACGCACGATGGAGCGGGTCAGGAAGTAGCCCAGCACAATGGAAGCCAGAATCGCCAGAGCGGAGAAAATCAGCGTGACCATGATAGCCGACTGGCCATTATCCATAATGCCCTGACCCTCACTGCGCAGCTGCGAGTCCTGGGAGTTGGCAAAATTGATGGCGTCCTGCAGGAATTTATTCTGTGTGGCGGTCATGGATTGCAGCACATAGGTGCTGGCCGCATCAAAATTACCCGCCTGTACCAGCGTCATCAGCTCGGCTTTCACCTTCTCGAAGGCCAGGGATGAAGCGAGGAGACCGGCGATCTTTTTCTTGCCCACCGGCGTGACCTGAATGGCCTCAATTTTCTTCATGGCGTTGTTAGTGCGTTGTGTCGCCTCTTCCAGCTGCCCAAAGCGTTTCGCATTCTTTTCCGGGTGCAGCGTGTCGATCACCATGCCGCGCAGATATTTAATTTGATCGTTAACACCATCGCGCACATCAAAGGCCAGCCGGACTTTTACATAACGATCGTCAACGATCGAGGCGATCGCCGTATTAATACTGTTAATCCTCGTTATCGAGGTCACGCCGATGACGATCAGTAGCGTTACAATAATACCAAAGGCTGCAGCGAGCCGTATTCCCACCTTCATATTACTGATAATGAACATAATCTCTTCCCGTCTTAATTTTAATCAATGAGTTATCAACAATCAGGTGCCTTGCCGTTGTGCGCAGTGCCTTGCTGATGCCCGAGTCCAGGACCGCAGACAAAAGGGGGGCTCGCGCATACAGTTATCGGAGTACGCCGTTGTACCTTTAATATTTTTTAAGTAATAACGTTGCGTGAATAAATAATCGGGTCTAAGCATCAGCAAAAGTGAACAATGGCTGAACGGTGAAATTAAGACAAAAAAAAGGGCTGTCAGCAGAGACGCTGACAGCCCGGTTTAAGCAACGGCTTAGAAATCAGAAAATTAAAAAGTAGAGGCCAGTCCAGAACGCGAGGCTCAGAGTGACGGCGCTAATCCATGCCAGCTGGCGTAAACGGCCACGCAGCAGCTTCTGACGAGCAGGGGTAACGGGTAAGGTTTCAATGTGCATAGTCGGTTCCTTGTCAGGTGAGCCGTAAGGCGGGCGAATGGGCCCGCGTTCGCTTAGCGGGCCGCGTCGAGAACGTTGAAAATCACGTCTGACAGTTCGTTCAGCTCAAACTTCGCCACGTACCCATCGGCACCGACTTTGCGCACGTGATCTTCGTTGGCGCTGCCGGAGAGGGAGGAGTGAATCACCACCGGCAGGTACTTCAGAATCGGGTCACGCTTGATGTTGCGTGTCAGCGTAAAGCCATCCATTTCCGGCATCTCCAGATCGGTCAGCACCAGAGCAATTTTGTCATGGATCGATTCGCCTGCTGTCTGCGCTTCCTGGCTCATCTGCTTAATTTTTTCCCAGGCTTCCAGGCCGGTGTTATATATCAGCGCCGGGATGCCCATACTCTTCAGGCCCTGTTCCAGCAGCTGACGCGCCACTTTGGAATCCTCTGCCACAATCGCAACGGCACCAGGGCGATAGTTGAACGTGCGCGGTCGCGCCGCTTCAGGCTCAACGCCGCGCACCGACGGAATGATGTCATACAGGATTTGCTCAACGTCCAGCACCATGGCCAGCTCATTGCTCTGCTTGTCATTGTCCAGGCAGGCGATACTGGTGATGTTGCGACCGCCGATACCCGCTTCCGCAGTGTGTACCTGGCTCCAGTCGAGACGCACGATGTTTTCAACGGACTCAACGGCAAACGCCTGAGTGTTGCGGGCATACTCAGTCACCAGCAGCAGGTTAAGGCCGGTTTCCGGCACACAACCGGCTACGGCAGGCAGGTCGATGACCGGAATGAACTGCCCCCGAATACTCGCCATCCCCAGCAGCGGTGAACGCATACCAGCGGCTTTGGTGATGGCCGGCATCGGCACAATTTCACGCAGCTTGAAGACGTTAATGCCAAACAGCTCGGACTTGCCTTTCAGCTGATCGGAACCTAAGCGAAAAAGCAGCAGCTCAAACTTGTTCGATAACGCGAGGTTCGCTCTTTCATCAATCTCTTTTTGAAAATTATCCATGGTTGCCTCTGCGTTAACGCAGCTGGTGAAATAGGGTGTGTAAAGGTTATCGGCAGCAAACGGAAAAAGGTGAGAAGAGAAGGGTGAAATAAAACGATCGCCAATTAATGTGCCAGGCTTAATCCTGAAGGTTCAACATGGACACCTTTCCAATAAGGAGTGTGAAATGAAAAAAGTGATTTTAGCGTCATTGCTGGTGGTGATGAGCGCGGGCGTTGCAGCAGAAGAGGGCGGATACAAAGCGGGCGAAACGCCACCGCCACAGCACAAGCAGGATGCGGGCTATAAAGGCTCTGAGGATACTGGTCAGACACATATCGATCAGATCCGCGACTTCCGTCAGGGCGGTTACGTGACGCTGGAAGGCTACATCGTGAAGAAAGAGCAGGGTGAACGCTATCAGTTCCGTGACAACACCGGGACGTTACCGATTATCGCGCCGAAGAAAACCTTTGATGGTAAGACCTACACCGCGGAAGACAAAGTGCGGGTCAGCGGCAAGGTGCAGGGTAAAGGGGATAAGACCACGCTGCACGTGACCCAAATCGAAGAGCCGTAATAAAAACGGGCGAGGTTCTCCTCGCCCGTTTTTTTAGTCCTTCAGCAGAATCGCCCGGCAGGTTTTGCCTTTGATTTTGCCCTGCTTGAGTTTTACCAGCGCCCCTTTTGCCTGACTGGCTTCAATGGCCACGTAGGCATGGGTCGGCGTCAGCACAATCTTCCCAATCTGCTCCGCGCGATATCCCGCCTCACCAGTCAGTGCCCCCAGAATGTCGCCCGGACGTATCTTGGCTTTACGACCGCCATCAATGCAGAGCGTCATCATGGCCGCAGGCAGCGGTTTGCTGCCTTTTTTGAGCGTGCTGGCCGCGATCCACGGCAGTTTCTGCTGCAGGAAATCTTCCAGCGCGTGGGCGCGAGCCATTTCATCGGGCGCCACCAGGCTGACCGCAACGCCATGCTCACCGGCGCGTGCCGTACGCCCGATGCGATGCAGGTGGACTTCAGGGTCCCAGGCGAGCTGATAGTTGACGACCATCGCCAGGGATTTGATATCGAGTCCGCGTGCGGCAACGTCGGTGGCGACCAGGACGCGGCCGCTGCCGTTAGCGAAGCGGATCAGGACACGTTCGCGGTCGCGCTGTTCGAGATCGCCATGCAGCGGCAGGGCGCTGATGTCACGTGCGTTAAGCGCCGCGGCAACATCGTCGCATTCACGTTTGGTATTACAGAAGACCACACAGGATGCGGGCTGATGATCGCTGAGCAGGGCAATCAGTAAGCCCAGTTTTTCATTGTGGCTCGCTTCAAAAAACTGCTGGTCAATAGCGGGCAGTTCGCTGACATCTTCTGTCACCACGCTGAGCGCATCGCGCTGGAAGCGGGTGCTGATAGCCGTGATGCCGTCAGGCCAGGTCGCGGAGAAGAGCAGGGTCTGGCGTGACGCGGGGGTAGCTTCAATGATCGTTTCCATATCATTCAGGAAGCCCATCTCCAGCATCCGATCCGCCTCATCAAGCACCAGCGTGCTGAGCTGGTCGAGCTTGAGGTTTTCACGATGGATGTGATCGAGGATACGGCCTGGCGTGCCGACCACGATATGCGGCGGATGCACCAGGGAGTCGCGCTGTGCGCTCATCGGCTGTCCGCCACACAGGGTGAGGACTTTGATGTTGCGGGTGAAGCGCGCCAGCTGGCGCAGCACGTTGCCTACCTGATCCGCCAGTTCACGGGTCGGACAGAGGATCAGTGCCTGAGTCTGAAAGCGGGTGCTGTCGATATGGTGCAGTAAGCCGATGCCAAACGCAGCCGTTTTACCGCTGCCGGTTTTTGCCTGCGCGCGCACGTCGCGTCCCTGCAGAATGGCGGGCAGCGTGGCGGCCTGGACCGGCGTCATGCTGGTGTAGCCCATCTCGCGCAGGTTATCGAGCTGGCTGTCGGGAAGCGAATTGAGGGTAGAAAAAGCGGTCACGGGCGCGGCCTCTGAGGCTGAAAGTGTAGGGCATGATTGCGGGGCAAGTCTGGCAGAAAGCACGCCAGACGGCAACGGGAACCTCGATGGTTAGCAGGGTGAATCTATCCCTGCCGTATCGCTTAGGAATAGACTGAAGTTTGCCTGAAAATGGTGGTTTTTTTTAATTAATTGGCCGGTTCCGAAGGTGACTAATCAAAAAAGGGTATTTCATGAGGCCAGTCATAGGTTTATAAGCTGCCGTTTTTAAAAATTTATTTCATTGTTAATCAGATAAATCCTTTGTAATGACTCCAGTAATAGAATTAATCATTGAAAAATATCACTCCTGGTGCCGATAAAAATCCTGAGCTAATTGCTTTATATTTAGCGCGCCATATTCCTGGTACAACGACCGGTAGAGGGTATTTGCATTGAGTAATCGCATCCAGGGACCACATGAAAATGTACTTAAAATAGTAGGCCGCGCCGTACTGACACTTCACGTTCATGGAGAGAGCTTATCTGCGGATAAGATCGCTTCGATGATCGGGTGTTATGCGGAAGATGAGCCCTGTGATCAGGAAGATCGTCGCTTATACGCGCTGGCAATGGAATTAATGTCGAACCAACAATGGGCCAAAAGCGCGTAACACGCACTTCGCTCAGGTAAATGCAGAGCCTCCCCTGGGGAGGCTCTGTCGTTTCTGGGAGGCGTATGTCCGGCAGACGCATCCCGTTTCAGGAAGGTCGCTGCTGATAAACCGTGGGCACCGGAAATCTATCAGCGATAAATAAGCTTAAAGCGCAGGGAAGCCAGTCAGAAGAGGAAAGCGTCCCGCGCCAGGGACGGCGCGGGCCGAGCGGCCAGGGATTGGCTTAAGCGCCTTTCCGATCTGACTGGCTTCCCTGAGCAGACTCGATCCATTTCACGATACCACTCAGCTTCCACTCAGAGCAGGCTTCAGGGAGCATACGCCCTCCGCAAAGACGCAAAACCGCCATCCCTGGCAGGCTCAGCGCGGGCCATCCCTGGCCCGCTATGCTTTGCTACAGGCGTATACTCCCTTCGCTTTATGTCCGGCAGTCGCTTCCCGTTTCAGGAAGGTCGCTGCTGATAAACCGTGGGCACAAGAAATCTATCAGCGATAAATAAGCTTAAAGCACAGGGAAGCCAGTCAGAAGAGGAAAGCGTCCCGCGCCAGGGACAAAAACGCCGGGAGCGTTTTTGAACAACGCAATGCGTTGGCCCGTTTACGGGCGCACCTCATGGATGAGGTGCGTAATCGCGCGGGACGAGCGGCCAGGGATTGGCTTAAGCGCCTTTCCGATCTGACTGACTTCCCTGAGCAGACTCGATCCATTTCACGATACCACTCACCTTCCTCTCAGAGCATGCTCCCTTCGCTTTATGTCCGGCAGTGGCTTCTCTGAGCAGGCTCGATCTCTCCGCTATGACTAAGCAGGCTCAGCGCGAGGCATCCGCCCTGCGATTTCAGGCCGCTGCCAGCGCAAACACGGGTTTACCACGCGAGAAGGTCGCGACTACCGGTGAAATCCGTGCCACGGCTTCAGCGGAGCAGCTGGCGGCGACCAGCATCATGCTCGCATCATCGCCCGGTTGCGGCCACTCTCTTTCGCCCTGAGCCGAAAGCGGGAGTCGATCGTCTGTGGCAATCCCCAGCGCCCGCGACAGCGAAAACTCATCCGAGCCGCGATAGAGCTGGGCATAGAGATTCGCTTTTTCCAGCATGCTGCCGGTGCCAAAGGGTGACCAGTGATCGATAACGCTGTCGGTGCCGGTCATGACTTTTACGCCCGCCGCCCGCAGCTGCGGAATCGGCATAGTCAGTTTGCCGAGGGGAAGCGTTGAGGCCACGCTGAACTGCTGCTCTGCCAGCCCTTCAATCATTTTGTTCAGGGCGCTCCCCTCCAGCGTCGCCAGCGCAAAACCGTGGCTTAGCGTCACATTGCCTTTCAGCGCCGGGTTCCTGGCGACGGTATCGATCATGTACTGGATCGCGGCTACGCCAGCCGGGGAGGTTTCATGCAGATGGATGTCAACGCCGCGCTGATAATCGAGTGCAATCCGGAACATCGCATCCAGTGACTTCTCCATCGCGCCATCCACGCTGGTGGGGTCCAGCCCGCCCACCTTTGCGACGCCGTGCTGCATCGACTCGCGCATCAGGCCATCCACCTGTGAGTGCAGCAGGCCGTGCTGTGGAAACGCCACGATCTCGCAGTGAAAGTCGGGGTGCCGCGCCAGCGCCGCCTGCAGATGTTCCAGACTCTGCAGGCCGCTGACCGGATCGATATTGCAGTGGCTGCGGGCGCGGGTGGTGCCTTTGGCGTTCAGCAGGGCGATTAACGCTTCGGCGCGCGCCTGTGAGTGCGGCAGCAGTTGCGGAATCAGCACCTGCTCGCGGGCAATCATATCCATGATGGTTTTGCCCTGACGGGGACGGGGTGCCTGCCACGGGCCACCGTAAAAGGTCTTATCAAGGTGGATGTGCATATCCCGGGTGGCGGGCAGCAGCAGTGCATCCTGCGCATCCCATGACGGCAGAGTCGTATCGCCCTGACCGGCGGGCGTCAGTCGATCAATGCTGCCGTCGCGGACGCTGATATCGTAACGGCCGGTGCGGGTGGCGACGATCTCATCCTCCTCACGAATAAACCCCTCCTCCAGCCGCACGTTGCGCAGCAGATAGTGATCCTGCTGAGGCAGCGGGGCGGGAGTGTCAGGGTGGGAGACGGAGGGGGCGGAAGTCGTCGCGGCACTGGCCGGGCCGAGACCCGCAGCGAGCAGACCGCCTGCGGCGGTCCAGCGGACACCCTGTCCGAGAAAGTCACGGCGGCTCGATGAAGAGGAAACAGGCATAAAGACTCCAGTCAGGTGAACAGACCGTTAATCTGACAAAGGCGGGCTTACCCTGCTGCGCTATTTCTCACTGGTGACTATTCGATATTTCACTGCCAGTGCAGCTGACCGAACGCCGCCAGTGATTCCGCCAGCGCGCGCTGCAACGGATCCTTTGGATGACGGCAGAACAGCGCCAGTTCAAAAGTATCAATCACCGGCAGCCCCTGCTCACGGCCCAGTACCCGATGTCCGGGCAGGCGACAGCTGGCGGGCAGTAACGTCAGCCCCAGCCCCTGCGCACTGGCGGCGGCCAGCGCCACCAGACTGGCGCTGCTGTAACTGATGCGCCAGCTTCGGCCCAGCGCATCGAGCGTCTGGCACACCTCATCGCGATAAAGCCCCTGCTGGGGAAACAGCACCAGCGGCACCGGCGTCTGTTCGAAGCAGGGCCACTCTGCGCTGTCGAGCCACAGCAGCGGTTCCGGCCGCGACGCGAGCGGACGATCGCCATAGGTCTGCTTAATCAGCATGATATCCAGCTCTTCACGCTGCCAGGCGCGCCTCAGCTCTACCTGCATGCCGCTCATCACATCCAGCCGCAGCTGAGGATGGGCGCGACTGAAGTGCGCCAGCAGACCGGCAGTGGGGGCGGCAAAATCTTCCGGCACTCCCAGCCGCAGCACGCCGTCGCGCCACTGATCGCTCAGGACATCGTGGGCTTCTCCGTTCAGCGCAATAATCCGACGCGCATAGCCTAAAAGTTTCTCGCCCTCTTCGGTGATCTGCACCTGATGCGAGGAGCGGACCAGCAGCGCCTTTCCCACCATCTCCTCAAGGCGCCGCACCTGCTGGCTGACGGTGGACTGCGACAGGTGCACCCGGTCGGCTGCCCGGGTGAAGCTGGTGGTTTCGCACACGGCCACAAAACTGAGCAACTGCTGCGGGGTAAACATCGGCTGACGATTCATTTTTTCACTACCTGGCAGAGTAATATTTCATTTCCCAATAGTATCGGTTGCTGTCAGGCTGACAACTTTTAAACGTATGGATTGCCGATGAAGAGAGATAACGTTCTGCTGCTGGCGGCACTGGTGCTGGCCGGGCTGAATATGCGGCCGCTGATGACCTCCGTCAGCCCGCTGCTCGGCCAGTTACGCCAGAGCATTGGCCTGTCACCGCTGGCGGCGTCGCTGCTGCCGGCGCTGCCGATGATGATGATGGGCGCGATTGCCCTCGTCAGCGCGCCACTGATGCAGCGCTTTTCCGTGCGCAAACTGCTGCTGGGTGGGCTGCTGCTGTTGCTGCTGGCGCTGGCGGGGCGCTTGTTTGTGACGGAGGGGCGAGGACTGGTGCTGACGACCCTGCCGGGCGGTGCGGGCATCGGCATCGTGCAGATGGCGATGCCGGGAGTGATCCGTCAGCGCTTTGGCCAGCGCAGTGCCGGGGTCACCGGTCTGTGGGCCGCGGCGCTGATGGGCGGCGGCGGCCTCGGTGCGGCAATCTCGCCGTGGCTGACCGGGCAGCTTGGCTGGCAGGGCGCGCTGAGCAGCTGGGCACTGCCGGTGGTGCTGGCTATGCTGCTCTGGCTGTTTATCGCCAGCAGACCGGTCGCCCGTCAGGAAAGGGCAGCGCTGCCTTCCCTCTGGCGTAAACCGCGCGCCTGGACCCTGGCGCTGAGCTTCGGCCTGGTGAACGGCGGCTACGCCATCTGTGTCGCCTGGCTGCCCGATTTCTATCACCAGCTCGGCTGGCGCGCGCAGGCGGGCGGCTCACTGCTCGGCATGATGATCGGCTGTCAGGTGACCGGGGCGCTGCTGCTGCCTCTGCTGGCGCGGGGGCGCGATCGCCGTCCGCTGCTGCTGCTGACGCTGGCGATGCAGCTCAGCGGCATGCTTGGCTTTCTGTTTGCCCCGCAGCTGGCGCCCTGGCTCTGGGCAGGGATCGCGGGCGCGGGACTGGGCGGAGCATTTCCGCTGGCGCTGGTACTGGCCCTGGATCATCTGGCTCAGCCGCAGGCGGGGGCGCGGCTGGTCGCCATTATGCAGGGCGTCGGCTTTATTATCGCGGGCAGTATGCCGTTTATCGCCGGGCAGTTGCACACGCTTACCGGCCACTTCAGCAGCGTGTGGATTCTGCAGGCGGCAGTTACGCTGCTGCTGATTGCGCTGAATCTGCGTTTTCATCCGCGCAGTTATCTGCGTGCTTTTCCCGAAGGAAATCGCTGATTTTGGTCAGACCAATCTGCGCAATATTTTTTCCTGGTTCACACAACAAGAAAAATTGCGCAACTTTTGTTGCCAGCGATTAACAATACATCAACTATCTCCCGCTATAAGGCCCGCGAAAGCCGGATGTGGTCTGACCAATCCGGCGGGCTGAGGGAATGCAGCACAGCGACTGTGTTCCACCTCATCTTTCCTCTGGAGATAACGGCATGCAGATCTGGCAACAAAACTACGATCCGCTGGGCAACATCTGGCTTTCAAGCCTGGTCGCACTGATACCGATTCTGTTTTTCTTCTTTGCACTGATTAAACTTAAGATGAAGGGCTATCTGGCGGCCACCCTGACCGTGGTGCTGGCGCTGCTGGTGGCGCTGCTCCTCTATCGGATGCCGGTGCCACAGGCGCTGGCCGCCGTAGCGTATGGTTTTCTCTACGGCCTGTGGCCAATCGCCTGGATCATTGTCGCCGCCGTTTTCGTCTATAAAATTTCGGTTAAAACCGGCCAGTTCGATATTATCCGCGCCTCTATCCTGTCGATTACCCCCGATCAGCGTCTGCAGATGCTGATTGTCGGCTTCTCGTTCGGCGCCTTTCTTGAAGGGGCGGCGGGCTTTGGTGCACCCGTCGCGATTACCGCCGCGCTGCTGGTGGGGCTGGGCTTTAACCCGCTCTATGCTGCCGGGCTCTGCCTGATCGTGAATACCGCGCCGGTTGCCTTTGGCGCGATGGGGATTCCGATTATCGTGGCGGGGCAGGTCACCGGGCTGGATAGCTTCGCCATCGGCCAGATGGCCGGACGTCAGCTGCCGCTGCTGACCCTGATTGTGCTGTTCTGGATTATGGCCATTATGGATGGCTGGCGCGGGGTAAAAGAGACCTGGCCGGCAGTCATGGTGGCGGGCGGTTCCTTTGCTGTCGCCCAGTTTCTCAGCTCCAACTTTCTGGGCCCGGAGCTGCCTGATATTATCTCGTCGCTCGCCTCGCTGATTTCCCTGACGCTGTTTCTGCGGGTCTGGAAGCCGGTGCGGATCTTCCGCTTTGCGGATGCAGAGGCGAAGCAGGGTGACACCCTGACGCCGCCGCAGAGGTACCGGCTGGGCCAGATCGTTCGCGCCTGGATGCCGTTCCTGTTTCTCACCGCCACCGTAACGCTCTGGAGTATTCCGCCGTTTAAGGCGCTGTTCACCCAGGGCGGCGCGCTCTATGAGTGGGTGCTGAACATACCGGTTCCGCTGCTGAATGGGCTGGTGGCGAGGGTGCCGCCGGTGGTCAGCACCACCACGCCTTATCCGGCCCTCTATAAGCTCGATCTGATCTCCGCCACCGGCACCGCGATTCTGATCGCGGCGATTGCGGCGATGATCTTCCTGCGCATGAAACCCAGGGCCGGATTGCAGACCTTTGCGGCCACGCTGAAGGAGCTGGCGCTGCCCATCTACTCTATCGGAATGGTGCTTGCCTTTGCCTTTATCTCCAACTACTCCGGCCTCTCCGCCACGCTGGCGCTGGCCCTCGCGCACACCGGTCACGCGTTTACCTTCTTCTCGCCGTTTCTGGGCTGGCTGGGCGTCTTCCTGACCGGATCGGACACCTCATCCAATGCGCTCTTCGCCGCCCTGCAGGCCACCACCGCGCAGCAGATTGGCGTCTCCGATGTCCTGCTGGTGGCGGCCAACACCACCGGCGGCGTGACCGGCAAGATGATCTCACCGCAGTCGATTGCCATCGCCTGTGCGGCGGTCGGGCTGGTGGGCAGAGAGTCTGACCTGTTCCGCTTTACCGTGAAACATAGCCTGATTTTCACCTGTATGGTCGGTCTCATTACCACGCTACAGGCCTACGTCTTCCCCTGGATGATCCCATGACAAACCCGGCAGACCCGCTGGTGACGCGCCTGCGGGCGTACATCACCGACCATCAACTTGAGCCAGGCATGCGCCTGCCTGCCGAGCGACAGCTGTCGGCTGAACTCGGCGTTTCACGCTCCTCGCTGCGTGAGGCGATTCAGCAGCTGATCAGCAGCGGGATGCTGATCAGCCGGCGTGGCGGCGGAACCTGGCTCCGGCAGCAGCTGGCCCCCTGGTCGGAACAGCGCATCGTGGAGCCGATTCGCCAGCTGCTGCATGACGATCCCGACTACCGCTATGACATTCTGGAGGCGCGGCACGCCATCGAGGCCAGTACCGCCTGGCATGCGGCACTGCGCGCCACCGACGCCGACAAAGAGCGGCTGCAGTACGCCTTTGATGCCACGCTCAAGCTGAAGGAGAGTGACGATCCCGATCTCGCCGCCCAGGCCGATGTGCGCTTCCATCTGGCGATTGCCGAGGCGTCGCACAACCTGGTGCTGCTGCAGACCATGCGGGGCTTTTTTGAACTGCTGCAATCCTCGGTCATGCAGAGTCGTCAGCGGATGTATACCCAGCCTGCGATTTTTGCCCGCCTCACGGAACAGCATCAGGCGGTGCTCGACGCCATTCTCGCAGGCGACGCCGATGCCGCCCGGCAGGCGGCAATGCAGCACCTGGGATTTGTTCACACCACCATGAAAAGCCTGCATGAAGATGAAGCGCGTCAGGCGCGCATCACCCGCTTACCGGATAACGACACACGTAACCCAAAGGAATCTGACTGATGATTATCTCAGCTGCCAGTGACTATCGCGCCGCCGCGCAACGTATCCTGCCGCCGTTCCTGTTCCACTATCTTGACGGCGGGGCCTATGCCGAACATACCCTGCGTCGCAATGTGGAGGATTTGTCGGACGTGGCGCTGCGCCAGCGTATTCTGAAGAACATGTCAGAACTGAGCCTGGAGACAACTCTGTTTAAGGAAACCCTGTCGATGCCGGTTGCGCTGGCGCCGGTAGGACTGTGTGGCATGTATGCCCGCCGGGGAGAGGTGCAGGCGGCGCGCGCGGCTGCCCTGAAAGGGATTCCGTTTACCCTCTCCACGGTCTCGGTCTGCCCGATTGAAGAGGTGGCACCGGCGATTAACCGCCCGATGTGGTTCCAGCTCTATGTGCTGCGCGACCGCGGCTTTATGCGCAACGCCCTGGAGCGCGCCAAAGCCGCGGGCTGCTCGACTCTGGTCTTTACCGTCGATATGCCGACGCCGGGTGCCCGCTACCGCGATGCGCACTCCGGCATGAGCGGTAAACACGCCGCGCTGCGGCGCTACTGGCAGGCGGTCACGCATCCGCAATGGGCGCTGGATGTCGGCCTGCAGGGCCGTCCACACGATCTGGGCAATATCTCTGCCTATCTCGGCAAGCCGACCGGACTGGAAGATTATATCGGCTGGCTGGCGAACAACTTCGATCCCTCAATCTCCTGGCGCGATCTGGAGTGGATCCGGGAATTCTGGGACGGGCCCATGGTGATCAAAGGCATTCTGGACCCGGAAGACGCACGGGATGCGGTGCGCTTCGGGGCCGACGGTATCGTGGTGTCTAACCACGGCGGCCGTCAGCTCGATGGGGTGCTGTCGTCAGCGCGGGCGCTACCGGCGATTGCCGATGCTGTCAAAGGGGACCTTGCTATTCTGGCAGACAGCGGTATTCGCAACGGGCTGGATGTGGTGCGCATGATTGCGCTGGGTGCGGACAGCGTGCTGCTGGGACGCGCCTTTATCTATGCGCTGGCGACCCACGGTCAGCGCGGCGTGGAAAACCTGCTGAACCTGATTGAGAAGGAGATGCGCGTGGCCATGACCCTGACCGGCGCGAAGTCCATCGCGGATATCACGCGCGATTCGCTGGTGCAGGCCGGGGCGCTGCTGGCTCCGCAGAGCGCCGCGCCCCGTCCGCGGGTGGTGAGTTAAGCCTGCGAAAATGAATGTATTGTCTATACTTAGCTTCTTTACCCACAGGAGGAATGAGATGACCATTCATAAGAAAGGTTCGGCGCATTGGGAAGGCGATATCAAGGGCAAAGGCACCGTCAGCACTGAGAGCGGCGTGCTGAGCCAGCAGCCCTATGGCTTTAACACCCGTTTTGAAGGCGGCAAAGGCACCAACCCGGAAGAGCTGATTGGTGCAGCGCATGCGGCCTGTTTCTCCATGGCCCTGTCGCTGATGCTGGGCAATGCGGGCCACACGCCGGAAAGCATTGATACCACGGCCGATGTTTCGCTGGACAAGAAAGGCGACGGCTTTGCCATCACCAAAGTGGCGCTGACCAGCACCGTCTCTCTGCCAGGCATTGATAAGTCAGCGTTTGATGAAATCATCAATAACGCCAAGGCGGGCTGCCCGGTTTCTCAGTTACTGAATGCGGAAATCACGCTGGATTACACGCTGAATAACTGATGCCGGTACCGGGCCGCCCCCTGGCGGCCCTGGCGCAGCGCGATGCACAACCGGTCCTGCTGTTGACCGAAACAGATGCGCCTTCTGGCGCATCTTTGCTTTCTCACAGAGAGGAAACCGTGATGATGAGAGGCCGGGCGGCCAGAACAGCGGAAGAGGGGGCTGGTGCGGTTATGCCTCTGTGGCGCCCTGCTGCTGATACGCCGGGCTGCGATGATTTGGGCCTGAACCGATGAAGGGAACAGGTCGCCACACGCTGGGCATCTTACTGATGGTGATTATCGTGCTGGAGGCGATTTACTTCCTGCTGACAGCCTCATGGCTGCCGTGGCGGTAAATTTCGCTCAGACAAAGGCATCTTCGCGCCGTCTGACCCGCACGTCGCTGCGCGCAATGCGATGCGCCTTGCGCGGATCGCCCACCACAAACTCAAAGGTAGGCGTGTAGTAAAACGGCAGCCAGCCGCCATAACTGCTCTCCCACTCCCAGCGGACAGGGCAGGGCCACAGAATGCCATCATACAAAAGATAGTAAACCCAGCGTCCGGCAGGACGACGGGGACGTGATGTTTTCATGGGATTCACAACGATAATGGTGAACAACAGCTTATATTTTGTACGCTAAATCGCCAGCTTGCAATGTTGCAGCGCGGCTTTATTGCGACTGGCCCTGAATCAGCGATGAACTTCACCGCAAAGCAGGACCACGTTCGGTCTGACTTTGTGAATACGGTGCGCCATCGTTTCACAGTCGGCTTTGGTCGGATAGATACGCTCCGAGACGGGTAACGCCTCACAGGCATCATATCCACACGCGCTCACTAACAACACAAATCCTATCAACATCGCTCTTCTCCTTTACACGGTCTGCTGGTCCGGACTGTGACGTTTTTTTTCCCTTTTTATCCACCAGTATAGACAAACGTGCCGGGGCAGCATTGTCAGTGTGAGCGGTGGCCCGCGACACGGCCTAAAACGGTGCGTCAGCGGAGAGGCGATGAGGCGTCAGCCCGCGAAATACCAGGCGGGCAGCAGCGCAATCAGGTTGTTCAGGGTGTGCAGAAAGATAGGCAGGGCAAGAGTGTTACTCCGCAGCCGGGCGTAGCAGAGCAGCAGCGAAAAGAGCGTCAGGGCGATCAGGGTCTGCCAGTGAATATACTGCGTGTGCATCATTGCAAACAGCAGCGAGGTCAGCAGCATACAGGCGAAGCGGCTGCGCGGCGCCCACAGCAGAAAGCCCTGTAACAGGAATCCGCGGAACAGCACCTCTTCAAACACCGGGGCCAGCAGCACAGCGGTGAGCAGCAGAATCAGCAGCGAATTGCGTCCCTGCTGGGCCTGCATTACCAGCCAGCCCTCCGGCTGCATAAACTGCATCTGGGCCGCCATCAGGACAAACAGCGCGCCGGTAAAGAGCAGGGTTTGCAGCATGCCGAGTTCACCCAGCGGCAGATCGGCGCGGCGCTGGCAGTAGAAGCGATACAGCGGGTAGATAACCGCAAATTCAAACAGGCAGAGCACCGGCACCAGCAGTCCGTCATTGCGCAGCACGCTGTAGTTAGGAAACAGCGTGATCAGCATGGTAACCAGGTAATAAACCACAAAGCTGCCGACGTAGAACAGCGTCAGGGTCACTCTGTCGGAATGGGTGTTCATAGGCGACTCTGCCAGCGAAGGTTAGCGCATAGTAGCAATGCGCCAGATCGCTGTCGAGTCAGCCCTTGAGACAATATTGCATGCTTATTTTTGCCGCAGACTAAACACCGGAGCAGGCGGGCCGATAACTGAGGAAACTATCTGGTCAGCCTCCCGTGTTACAGGGCTGTCCCGTGACTAAAACCTGGTTGTGTAGTGAGCACTTTCAATGACTTTTAACCCCCCGGCACCGCCCTCTCCGCCATTCAGACAGGCTGCTGAAGACCGCACTGTGCGCTTTACGCAGCGCAGTCTGCGTACGCTTTCGCTACTGCTGTTTGGCGTGCTGCTGCTCTCAATGGTGATGGTGCTGACCATTGCCCAGCGGCAGAACAGCACATCGGCTGAGCACGATCTGCTGCTGGTGCAGCAGGCATGGAAGAGTCGCCAGGAGGCGATGGCCACCGATATCCGGGATTATGCCTTCTGGGGCGAAGCGTGGCGTAATCTTCACGTCAGCGTGAACAAAGCCTGGGCGTATGACGAAGAGAACTTTGGTCCGGGTCTTTATGAAGAGTATCACTATGAAGGCGTGTTCGTGGTGGATGGCAAAGGTCACACCACCTACACGGTGATTGATGGTCAGCTGACGGAGACGCCGCTGGAAGCCTGGCTGGGTCAGCAGACGCCCGGTCTGATTGCGGCCGCGCGTCAGCTGAACAACAGGGCAATGACGCAGGATGCACAGATCAATCATCTGCCCGCCATTGTGGTGGCCGCCCCCATCAGCAGCGGCAGACTGGATAACACGCCGTTAAAGGCGGGGCCGCCGTCCGTGATGGTGTTTGTGAATCTGTTTACGCCCGCCAAACTTCAGGCGCTGGGCGCCTCGCTGGATGTGCGCGAGCTGCGTTTGCCCGACAGTGAAGAGGATGCGCTGCGTGAGCCGCGCATGGTGCAGCCTTTGCCCCACGGCAAACCGATTGTCCTGCGCTGGACACCGAAGATGCCGGGAATGGGCCTGATCCTGTTTCTGCTGCCCCTGCTGACGCTGATGGCGATTATCATTGGTCTGATCACCCGCCGCGTCAGCCGCCATGCGCTGTCGAATGCGATCCTCTCAGACCGGCGCTTCGCCATGCTGGCGATCAGCCAGCAGGAGCTGGCCAGCAGCGAAGCGCGGTTTCGCGATCTCGCTGAGGCGGCGTCAGACTGGATCTGGGAGACGGATGAAAAGGGCCGCCTGATCTATCTGTCCGCGCGCTTTGAAAATGTCACCGGCCACGATATGTCACACTGGCTGGGACGACACATCGATCAGCTGCTGACCCATCCCAGCCATTCGCTGGTCGCCTGGCTGCTGCGCCAGGAGGAGGAGGGGCAGCAGATGCCGTTGCGCTGCCAGTTTATGTCGGCGCAGGGCAACCGCCGTATTGGTCAGCTGGTGGCGAAAACGATCTGGCATGACACGCGGCGTATCGGATTCCGCGGTACGGTTTCAGATATCACCCAGAGTATGGAAGCGGAGGCGCGGATTCAGTTCCTGTCGCGTCATGACGTCTTAACCGGCCTGTCGAACCGCGTGCAGCTGCAGGAATTTCTGACACAGCATCTTGAGCAGCCGGAAGGGATCGTGCCGCTGACGCTGATTACGCTCGACCTCGATCAGTTCAGGCCGATCAACGAAACCTGGGGCCACGCGACGGGCGATGAGGTGCTGAGCCAGATCGCGCAGCGTCTGAAGCGCGCCACGGGGCCACAGGAGCTGGTGGCACGACTGGGCGGGGATGAGTTTGTGCTGGTCCTGCGTGAAACGAACCGCGAGCGGGTCGATCAGCGTTGTGCTCAGCTGGTGCATGAGGTTCAGCAGCCGATCAGCACCGGCCAGCATGTCCACTATCTGACGGCCAGCATGGGCATTGCCTGCATCCCGCAGGATGGCAGCCACCCGGAAACGCTGCTGCATATGGCCGATATTGCGCTCACCGAAGCGCGTGAAGCGGGGCGCAATCAGTGGGTCTGGTATGCCAGCGAGATGGCCAGCCAGCGCGAGGATAAGCGTGAAATGGCACGCCGCATTGAGAAAGCGCTGAGAAACAATGAGTTTCGTGTGCACTATCAGCCCCGCTATCAGCTGCTGAGCGGCCAGCTGGCGGGAGCCGAGGCGTTGCTTCGCTGGCAGATTGCGCCGGATCAGTGGATGACACCTGATCACTTTATTCCGCTGGCGGAAGAGAGCGGACTGATCGCCACCATCAGTGACTGGGTGCTGATGCGCGCCTGTGAAGATGCGCTGGGATGGGGGGGGGACCGCTACGTCTCGGTAAATATCTCGCCGATGGAGTTTCGCACCAGCGACCTGGTGCAGCGGGTGGCGGATGCGTTGGCCCGAAGCGGCCTGCCGGCCACCCGGCTGGAGCTGGAGATCACCGAGAATGTCACCTTTGAACATCCGCAGCGTGCGCTGGAGATGATGCAGGGCTTACGGGCGCTGGGGGTCAGATTAACCGTGGATGATTTCGGCACGGGTTATGCCGCGCTGGGTTACCTGAAAACCTTTCCCTTTAACGGCCTCAAGATCGATCGCTCATGGATGAAAGATTTTCCGGAGTCGCAGCAGGCGCAGTCAGTGGTCGCGGGCATTATTGCGCTGGCACGCGCGTTTGCGCTGACCATTACGGCAGAGGGGATTGAGACAGAAGCGCAGCTGAACCAGTTAAAACAGCTCTCGTGCGAAGAGGGGCAAGGCTACTTCCTCGGACGTCCGATGCCGCTGGCTGCGTTCAGTACGCTTCTGGAAAGAACGGCGCAGAATCAGGCTGGGTCCGCTTAACGGACTTTGACCGCCACGGCGGTCATCAGCATGGCGCAGACAACAAAAATAATCAGTTCCATTATGGACTCCCAGAGCTAAGAATAATCTTAGTTAATTGTAGCCACCGGGCGTTTCTTTTTTAAGCAGTGCGTGCGTTTAATCTTAAAATGTGATCGCCACCGCTTACGGTTTTCGGCGGCTGTAACAACTTTACTTTTTTAGAGTTCAGCCTGGCCGGCACGCTTTGCTACTCTTGGGGACAGGGTTTTACACGTCCAACAGGAGATCAAACGTGAAATTTTATGGAAAAGGGCTGCTGGTAGCGGGTCTGTTTGCCTTAACCGCCTGTCAATCCGCCTCCCACTCTGACACGGCCAGCGTGAAGCCAGATCCTGAAAATGATCGCTGTGGTGCCTCACAGTTTCAGCACTATGTCGGCAAACCGTTAACCGCGCTGCAGGGACAGTATTTCGATCAGCTGGTGCGTCCTATCCCTTATAACTCTGCCGTCACCATGGACTTCAACCTCAACCGGCTTAACTTCCTGGCGGATAAAAACGGCAACATCAGCGCTGTTTATTGCGGCTGACGGTCTGAATGTCACAGCCTTGTCATAACAGCAGGCGAGAATGGCGCTGCATTTCGATGCGCTTCTCGTCATGCGATTGACAATGCTCGTCTTGTTTATTCCCGCCCCGGCGGGGATTTTTTTAGCGCCTGCGGGCGGTAACAGGAGCGAACATGAAACGGATGAAGGGCGCACTCCTCTCTGTAGTCTTACTCAGCACGGCAGCGGCGCAGGCCTCCAGTGGTGAAGCCTGGCAACAGAGCCGTCAGGTGATGACCCAGGCCTGCATTAACGCCAGTCACCTGAGCAAAGTCAGGGTGCTGGGCGAACCGATTGAGTATGACGACAGCACAGGATACAGCGCGCTGTTGCTGGAGGGGCGCTATCCCCAGCGACAGATGAAGAATAAACGTGGACGGGAGCTCTGCCTGTTTCAGCGCAGCAGCGGGCGGGCCAGCATCAGCGAAGCGGATAAGCTGCGCTGGGTGAAATAAGCTATCGCTTCAGGCCCGGGGCGGCGTATCGATTAACTGAGCCAGCAGGGTTCGATAACGTTGCAGCTGCGTTTCGTCCCCTTCGACTTCCAGTTTCTCAATCACCCGCGCAATAATTGCTTTGTTGGTGGCGGGCTGACCCGCTTCCATCATCTCGCGCATTATCACCGCCAGCAGATCGGACTCGGGCGGTGTCCGCCAGTTCGGGCCATTAAAATAGTCGGTGATAGCGCGGCTGGCGCTGTTCGGTTGCACTCTCATTTCCCACCTCCGCTAAACCCCAGACCTCGCCCTTACACCCGGGCGTAGGAGCGTTTATCTGCTCAATGCGCGGGTTCGCCTCAGCATAGCCGGACGGTCTGCACCGTTGTTTGCGGAGGGCGTCACACCGATCGGAACGATCACCATACCGCCGTGACTGGCGGTTTTTTAAACATAGAAGCGAAGCAAACGGTTGTCAGTAACACAATGACATATTTTTCCATCCTGCTGATGGGGGGATGGAGAGCGACAGGCGACAGATCCGCGACCTGTCCCGCGGCGTAAATTGAGCAGAATCAAGACGCTTGCCGTTTTTGCCATGTTCTGGCGGTCACGCACAGCGGGCTTGCGTTAAACTCAGCCCTCTTTCTCTCTACACCCTCTGCTCATGCCACGCACCATCGAACCCTGGAAGTTAAACCTGATCTCGGTCTGGTTTGGCTGTTTTTTTACCGGACTGGCGATCAGCCAGATTATTCCGTTCCTGCCACTCTACCTTGAGCAGCTGGGCGTCACCGGCGGCACCTCACTCAGCCTCTGGTCGGGACTGACGTTCAGCATCACCTTTGTGATTTCAGCGGCGGTTGCGCCGCTGTGGGGCAGCCTGGCCGATCGCAAAGGGCGGAAACTGATGCTGCTGCGCGCCGCTGCAGGCATGGGGATCGTGATCCTGCTGCAGGCTTTCGTCACCGAAGCCTGGCAGTTGCTGCTGTTGCGCGCCCTGATGGGGCTGACCTCCGGCTATATCCCCAACGCCATGGCGCTGGTGGCCGCCCAGGTGCCGCGTGAACGCAGCGGCTGGGCGCTGAGCTGTGTCTCCACCGGCCAGATTGGCGGGGTGATTCTGGGACCGATGCTGGGCGGGCTGCTGGCTGACGGGGTGGGGCTGCGCATGGTCTTCATGGTCACCGCAGCTCTGCTGCTGGTCAGTTTTCTGGTCACACTCTTCCTGATTAAAGAGACCGGCTACACCCCGGTGAGTAAAAAGGAGAAGCTCAGCGGACGCCAGGTGTTCCGCTCGCTGGATAACCCCAGACTGGTGCTCTGCCTGTTCTTTACCACCCTGGTGATTCAGATGTGTAACGGGTCGGTGAATCCCATCCTGACGCTGTTTGTGCGGGAGCTGGCGCCCCATGCGGAGAACATCGCGTTTCTCAGCGGGGTAATCGCCGCGCTGCCCGGCGTGTCCGCTCTGCTGGCCGCACCCCGGCTGGGGCGACTCGGCGATCGCATCGGTACACAGCGTATTCTGCTGGCGACGATGGCGATCTCGCTGCTACTGTTTATCGCCATGTCCTTTGTGACCAGCGCAACACAGCTGGGCGTGCTGCGCTTTCTGCTGGGCTTCGCCGATGGTGCGATGATGCCTGCGGTGCAGACCCTGCTGGTGCGCCATTCACGCGACAACATGACGGGGCGGATCTTCGGCTACAACCAGTCGTTTATGTATCTCGGCAACGTTGCCGGTCCGCTGCTGGGCGGGGCGATGTCGGCGATGGCAGGTTTCCGCTGGGTTTTTTTTGCCACCGCCGTGGTGGTGCTGGTTAATGTGCTGTTTCTGAAGCGCGTTTACCGTCGTCCGAAGACCGTGCTGCCCGCGTCGGCTGGCAAATCGTCAGTTCCGTCTGCCAGCGCTGCTGAGTCAGCAGAAACTCAGGACTGACGCTGGGACTCCAGGAGTCATCGCCGCCCACCCCCATGTGGTACGCATCCAGATGCAGCCAGCAGCCCGCTTCCGGGCGCAGGAGGTGGCGGTGTGAGGTCTCCCGCAGCTGCTCCAGGCTGAAGCGACTCAGCGAGAAAGCGAAATCCCCGCTGACCTGCCAGCTGCCGGTATCAAGCTGACGGGTGCCGCCGCGCAGGCCGTTCTCACCCGGGAAAACATAGGGCGTAAAGAGCTGATCCAGCGGTAACTGCCAGCGGGAAAACTGTGCGGCCAGCTGGCGGTCAGGGTAGTTTTCGTGCGGGCCGAGGCCGAGCCAGTTCACCTGCTGCGGGATCGTCGCCAGCGCGCAGCGTAACCCGATGCGCGCGGGCGGCGGCAAACCGCGGGACTGCTCAACGGAAAGCTGCAGCGTCAGCTCCCCCTGTGCATTGATCAGAAAACGTATCCGGCTGATAAAGGCGAGCTGGCCCCCGGCGTGCCAGCTGTGCAGCGTCTCAATCTGCACCGCCTGGGTCAGCGTATCGGCCGCAATCGCTATCCGCTGGCTATGCATCTGGTCATAGCCCGCCGCTTTCCAGCGCTCCGACCAGGCGTTGGGATCGATCCGTTCCGCTTCGCTGGTGCCGATGTCATTATCCAGCGGTGCGCGGATAAAGCATGCCTGAAGTGGCGTCAGCAGCGTCGGCTCCTCCTCCACCCACCACTGTTCCAGTTCGCCGCTGTGACGGGAGAATTGCCAGCGCTGCTGCCGGTGGGTGACGACAATCTCACGGCCATTATCGTGCAGCTGCGGTGCCTCACCGGTTTCCGGCAGGCAAGGCAGTGCCAGCGCGGAGGGGAGCGCCCACTGATCCCAGGCGACACGCCAGCCAGCTTCGCTCCAGCGGGTCGGCTGCACCTGATGCACGGCAACATTCAGCCAGCATTCGCCCTGCAACGGAGGCGGGGAGGGCAGGGTGATCCGCTGCTGGCCCTGCGCAGGGATATCAAGCGGGATATCACCCTGTGCCACGACCTGGCCGGCCTGCTCTATGCGCCAGCGCAACACTTCATTATCACTGTGGCGGAACAGGTAGTCGCTGCTGACCGTAAAGCTCAGCGGATCGTCGGGATCGACCGTGAACTGCCAGAACTGCTGGGCGCGCTGCGCCTCATAGAGCGCCGGATGAGGTGTACGGTCAGCAAACACCAGCCCGTTCATACAGAACTGACGATCGTTGGGTGTATCGCCAAAGTCGCCGCCATAGGCCTGCCAGGGCTCTCCCTGATCGTCATAGCGGGTCAGGCTCTGATCCACCCAGTCCCAGACGAAGCCGCCCTGCAGGCGCGGAAACTGACGGAAAGCCTGCCAGTATTTCGCAAAGCCGCCAAAGCTGTTGCCCATCGCATGAGCATATTCACAGAGGATCAGCGGGCGCGTTTCGCCCGGCAGTCCAATCCACTTTTTCAGTGACCATTTCGGCACCGCCGGGAAGGGCTGATCCTGATCCACCCTGGCATACATCGGGCAGATGATATCGGTCGCGGCGGTATCCGCACCGCCGCCTTCATACTGAACCGGTCGGGTCGGATCGCTGCTTTTCACCCAGCGGTAAAGCGCGTCGTGCGTTGCGCCATGGCCGGACTCGTTGCCCAGCGACCAGATAATGATGCAGCAGTGGTTACGGTCACGCTGTACCATGCGCGTGACCCGCTCGCTGTAGGCAGCAAACCAGCGCGGATCGTCAGAGAGCCGGTTCATGGGCTGCATGCCGTGGGTCTCAATGTTGGCCTCATCCACCACATAAAGCCCGTACCGATCGCACAGCCGGTACCAGAGCGGATGATTAGGGTAGTGCGAGCAGCGCACCGCATTAAAATTGTGCTGCTTCATCAGCATGATGTCGCGGCGCATCATCGCCTCATCCACTACCTGACCCCGTTCAGGGTGGTGCTCGTGACGGTTAGTGCCGCGGATCAGCAGCGGTTTGCCGTTCAGGCACAGCAGGCCATTGTCGATGGTGACCTGGCGGAAACCGACATCCCAGGCTTCCACCTCAATTAACTGCTGCTGCTCATCCAGCAGGGCCAGCGTGGCGCGGTAGAGGTGAGGCGTTTCCGCGCTCCACAGGTCAGGCCGCTCCACCGGCAGGCTGAGCAGGGCGCGTTCGGGATAGTGGCCGCGTTCATCAATGATGGCGCTGCCCAGCGGCTGCTGGCACTGTGCAATCTGCTGCTCGCCCTGCCACAGCGTCAGACGCAGCTGATAGCGCGAGCTAACGGCGGAAGGCAACGCGACACGCACCTGCGCGCGCAGATCCGCACGGCAAAATTCCGGGCTGAGCCGGGTTTCCAGCTGAACGTCAGCCAGATGAACCCGGGGTTTATGCAACAGGGTGACGTCGCGGAAAATACCGCTCATGCGCCACATGTCCTGATCTTCCAGATAGCTGCCATCACTCCAGCGCAGCACCATCACAGCCAGCCGGTTTTTACCGGGACGCAGCACCTCGCTCAGGTCAAATTCGGCGGGCAGCCGACTGTCCTGGGAGTAGCCAATCCAGTGACCATTGCACCAGAGGTGAAAGGCGGAGTTAACGCCGTCAAAAATAATGCGCGTCTGTCCTGTCTCCAGCCAGGCGGCTTCAGTGCTGAATGTGAGCGAGTAACATCCTGTCGGATTTGCTGCCGGTACCCGCGGCGGCTCGACCGGGATCGGATACTGCACGTTGGTATAAATGGGCGCGTCATAGCCGTGCATCTGCCAGTTGGCCGGCACCGGAAGCGTACCGGCATCCGGCAGATCCTGCAGTAACCAGCTGGCGGGTATCGCTTCAGGCTGCGCAAAGTAACTGAATCCCCACTCACCGTTGAGACTGCGCAGTGAGGCGGACGGGGCGTCATCACGCGCAGCGGCTTCATCGCGCCAGCTGGCAAAGGGCGGGTGGGCATCCAGCCGATGCAGCGAGGTCACTACCGGGTTTTCCCAGTCGCGCCGGGAGAGGATGTCACTGAGAGCAGCCTGAGAGAGAGTCATGTCGGTATCCTGTGAATGTAATGCGCTCACAATGCGCAAAAAATGCCAGGCTGTAAAGCGTTCGCCCTCCCGTTTTGCATAAATAATTTCGTCTGCAGGATTAGCCGGGAATCACAGAGAAAAGCCCAGCGGTGCGGGCTAACCCACTGAAAAAAGGGCTATTGGACTCTGTTTTTTTAATCAGTCTGATGATAATTTCAGCATTTCTCCACCACAGAGACAACAGCATGAAAAATCTTATTGCTGAGTTACTGATAAAGCTGGCTGAAAAAGAGACGACGGCGAAAGAGCAGATGGCGCAGATCGAGGCGCTGGAGATCGTCGTCACCGCCCTTGTGGGCAAACTTGACCCGCAACATCATCTGGCGATTACCTCGCATATTGACTCCGCCATGAACAACGTGGCTCAGGAGGAGGATGAAGATGCGCAGTTACTGCGTCACTACATCAACAGGCTGCTGCATCACCCACGCGAGTAAAGCAGGCCGTTCCGGAATGGCATCTTTCCATCACGCAGACCGGAAACATTTCCCGCTTTGCTTATTCGCTGCCAGAATAATAAAGAACACATCCACATGGGAGATGACACGGTGAAAGTCGGTTTTTTGGCAATGATGATGGCGGGCCTGCTGGTCAGCGGACTGGCAAATGCGGCGGAGAAGACCCCGCAGCAGGAGAAAATGACGATCTGTAACCAGCATGCCAAATCACAGGATCTCAAAGGAGATGCGCGCAAATCCTTTATGAGTGAATGCCTGAAAAAGGACAGCAAGCTGTCACAGATGTCTCCGCAGCAGATGAAAATGAAAAGCTGCAATGGCGAAGCTGGCGATAAAAAGCTGGCGGGTGATGCACGTAAAACCTTCATGAGCCAGTGCCTGAAAAAGAGCTGATGCTTCTCCCGGCCACGCAGGTGGCCGCTTCCCTTCCGGCCTGCGTTTAAATTCTCTGCTATAACAGCCGGTTACCCTTCTGATAAACATTCAGCGTCAGGCTTTTAATTTCCTTTGCCACACTTACTGTTTGTGGGGATTTGCGCCGCGCAGGGTCTGACGGCGCGGCGCCCAACCGGAACAGTCAAAGGAGCCACGTTGTGAACTATCAATTTACCGTCGATCTGAAAGACCTGCCGCAGCGTCAGCCGGTTAAAAAAACGCTGGGTGAGGTGGAGCTGTTACTGATCCGCGAGGGGGAGCGCGTTCGTGCTTACCAGGCGACATGCCCACATGCAGGCGCGCCGCTGGAGCAGGGCGCGATCTGTGGCGACCGGCTGGTCTGCCCGTGGCACAAAGCCGCATTTAATCTGGCCGACGGCAAAATGTGTGAACCGCTGGCGCTGGCCGATCTCAAACAGTATCCGCTGCGGATTGAAGAGGGGCGTGTGCTGGTCAATCCTGAAGCGATGTCGCCCGCCGCGCCCATTGGCAGCGGTGCAGACGCACCGGTTTTCGTGGTGCTGGGTGGTGGCGCGGCGGGAAGTGCTGCGCTGTGGCGTTTACGGCATGAGGGCTATAAAGGGCGTCTGGTGCTGGTGGAGCGGGAAGCGGACGCACCCTACGACCGCACGGCACTGACCAAATTTGTACCATCAGGCAAAATGGATATCAGCGAGGTACCGCAGCTGCTGAAAGCGGATGTGATGGATCACGTCGAGCGCATTCAGGCCAGTGTGAGCCGCCTTGACGCTCAGCAGCAACGGCTGATCTTTGAGGATGGTGAAAGCCTCGCCTTCGACAAACTCCTGATCGCCAGCGGCGCGGCACCTGTACGTCCCGATATACCCGGCAGCGATCTGGAGGGGGTGCATCTGCTGCGCAGCAAAGCCCAGACCGACCAGCTGCTTCAGGCTGTAGATGCCAGCCATAAAATTGTGATTATCGGCAACAGCTTTATCGGCACCGAACTGGCGTCGGCACTGCGTAACCGTGACATTGACGTGACGGTGATTACCCGCCAGACGCTGCCCTTTGCGAAACAGTTTGGCGATCAGATTGGCCGATATTTCTATCAGCTGCATCAGAAAAATGGCGTGAAATGGGAGCAGGGCGAAATTGAATCCCTGCAGGGTGATCAGCAGGTGAGCAGTGTGCAGCTTAAAGGGGGGCGGCAGCTGCCTGCCACCGTCGTCCTGTTTGCCACCGGCGTGAAACCCGCCACCGACTTTATCCACGATCTGCCGCTGGCAGAGGATGGCAGCCTGCAGGCGGATGCAGAGCTGAAGGTTGCTGAGAACATCTGGGTCGCGGGTGACATCGCAACTTACCCTTCGGCGCAGGGGCCGCTGCGCATTGAGCATTATCGTGTCGCGCATCAGCAGGGGCAGACCGTCGCGAGAAATATGCTGGACCAGCACGTTGCTTTTGAACGTGTGCCCTTTTTCTGGACGACCCAGTATGGCACCCGTTATGAGTATCTGGGCCACGCCAGAGAGTGGGATAATTTCCAGCTGCTCGGCGCGCTGGAGGAGAAAAAGTTTATCGCGTGTTATGGACAGCAGGGTGAACTGGCGGCGATCTGCTCATGCGGGATGTATACGCTGACCGCTGAGCTGGTGGAACGGATGCAGCAACCGATGACGTTTGACGATGCCGTCGCGTACTGTAAGGCAGCGATGGAGTAAGCCCAACGCAGGGCGGACCGATGGGCCGCCCTGCACATCGCGGCTTGCTAGCTTCGGCTCAGTTTCTCTGACTTCGCCATGCACTGCTGCATCGCTTCAATCACCGCCGAACGCATCCCTTTCTCTTCCAGCACCTTCACCGCTTCAATGGTGGTGCCGCCGGGAGAGCAGACCATATCTTTGAGCTCCGCCGGATGTTTGCCGGTGGTCAGCACCATCTGCGCCGCCCCTTTCACCGTCTGCGCGGCAAACTGATAGGCCTGCGCGCGCGGCATGCCGCCAGAGACGGCCGCATCCGCCATCGCTTCGATAAACATGAACACGTAGGCCGGGGCGGACCCGCTGACGCCCACGACCGAGTGAATCAGATACTCATCCACCACCGCCGCCTTGCCGAAGCTCTCAAAAATCGCGACCACTTCGTCGGTTTCTGCGGACTCCACCAGCGCATTAGGCGTGACCGAGGTCATGCCTTCACTCACCAGCGAGGGGGTATTAGGCATCGCCCGGACAATTTTTCGGTCATAACCCAGCACCGAAGAAAGCGAATCAAGCGTCACACCCGCGGCGATCGACACCACCAGCGCCTCTTTCTTCAGGCTGCCTGCCAGCTCTTTTAACACTTTCAGGATGACATTGGGTTTGACCGCGCCAAACAGAATATCCACCTCGCGCGCCAGCGCGTCAGCACTCTCTGCGGCGTTAATGCCATACTGCTCTGCCAGCGCCTGGTTGGTGTCTGCTTTGCGGTCATAAACGAAAATATCAGACGGGGCGATTTTGCCACTGTTGACCAGTCCGCCGATAATGGCTTTCGCCATATTTCCCCCGCCGATAAACCCGATTTTCTTAGCCAGCATCGCCATCTCCTTAGGACATTATGCGTTTTCTTCCGGCTAGCTTACTTCAGTCAGCCCGAATAACAAGTCAGCCGCATGCAGCCTGGAAAGCGTGCCGCAAATTAAATTTGCCATTTAAAGGGAACCCGGCAAGATCGCAGACTTCTCTGACTGTAAGGAGTGATGATGTCTATCTGGGTCGATGCCGATGCCTGTCCGAATGTGATCAAAGAGGTGCTCTACCGCGCGGCCGATCGCACCGCCACTACCGTCACCTTTGTGGCAAACCAGTTTCTGCGTGTGCCGTCTTCACCCTATCTGCGCACCCTGCAGGTGCCCGCCGGGTTTGATGTCGCAGACAATGAAATTGTTAAACGTGTTGAGCCAGGAGATCTGGTGATTACCGCCGATATTCCGCTGGCGGCCGAGGTGATTGAGAAGGGGGCGGCGGCGCTGAATCCGCGTGGCGAGCGTTACTCACCGGCGACGATACGGGAACGGCTGACGATGCGCGACTTTATGGATACCCTGCGGTCAAGCGGTGTGCAGACCGGCGGCCCCGCAGCAATGAGTCCGCGTGACCGCCAGCAGTTTGCAAATGAACTGGATAGCTGGCTCAGACAGCAGAAACGCTGACGTTAAACGAAGCTGTCGTCATCGTAGTCGCCGCCGCCAAAATCGTTGAGGTCGCTGTTGTCGGCAAAAGTGTTATCCCAGCCGCTGTTCTGATCCAGGAAGGCATTGTCATTACCGTCGTTGAAGGTGTTGAGGTTGTCATCGCCGCCGTTAAAGGTATTGAGATTATCGTTCACCTCCGGCAGCGGGGGCTCATTGATGATGTTCACAATCTCTTCCGGCTGAGAGTGGTGGAACATGCTGGTCAGCATATCAGCCATCACCACACCACCGGCGACACCCACCGCCGTCTGCAGTGCGCCGCCGAGGAAACCGGTGCCGCGTGACGCCGGGGCTGGCGCATATTGCGGCTGAGCCGGTTGCTGAGGCGCACCGTTCCACGGTGACTGCTGCTGCTGTTGTTGTTGCTGAGCAGGCTGCTGCTGACGTGAACCGCCGCCAAACAGCCCCGACAGAAATCCGCCGCTGCTCTGCGCGGGCTGCTGTTGCTGCTGTTGTGCCAGCTGACTTTCCAGCGCCGATACGCGCTCATTGAGTTTTTTCAGCGCCGCTTCCTGAATCAGGATCGCCTGCGCCATGTAGTAAGGTGCGCCGGGCTGCGCCTGCAGGTGCTGGTTAATCAGTTGTTCGGCAGCGGCATCACGTGCCGCGGTCTGGCTTTCGGCCTGTTTCAGGCGGGTGAACAGCCCTTCGATCAGTTGTTGTTCTTCGCGTTGCATGATGACTCTCCTGTGGCGATGGTGATCAGTATATGTGGGCGGCAGAGTGAAAAGTAAATCTGTGGCGGTAAGCAAATATTGCCAGACCCGTTTTGCCACGCTTTTTCGCCATTTCTGCTGAACAGCGGAGAGCCTGATGCACAAATCGTGCATGCATTTCCCCTTGAAAAGATAAGATTTATCGCCATCTGGGGCGGGAAAGTGCGTAAAACCTGTCTGACAGGTGGAGGCCATAATAATTTCCAGTTATGATGCGTCGCATTAATCAGCTCACCATGCAGCCGCATCGCGCGGTCAGGCGGAGGAACGGCCCTGATGTCACTACCCATCTTTTTGATTGGCGCTCGCGGTTGCGGCAAAACCACCGTCGGCGTGGCGTTGTCACAGGCGCTGGGCTACGCCTTCACCGACACCGATCACCATCTGCAACTCAGTACGCAGCGCAGCGTGGCCGAGATTGTGGCGGCAGAAGGCTGGGAGGGGTTCCGTGCCCGTGAAACGGAATCACTGCGGGCCGTGACGGCGCCGCGCACCGTGATAGCCACCGGCGGTGGCATGATTCTGGCCGAGGAAAACTGCCGCTTTATGCGGGAGCAGGGACAGGTGATCTGGCTTAGCGCTTCTCCGGAGGTGCTGGCAGAGCGGCTGCAAAGCGAACCGGAGGCGGCCCAGCGGCCGACCTTAACCGGACGCCCGATTGCCGATGAGATGAGTGATGTCCTGCGCGAACGCGCACATCTCTATCAGGCCGCCGCCCATCACCAGGTGAATGCCATGCAGTCCCCCGAGCGTGTGGTGGAGGAGATTCTGCTCTCCCTCTCCCTGGCGCGCGCCAGCTAACCCCCAGATTCTTCCCGCTTTGCTCCCGCTTCAGTGGGTGTTGTCTATACTTACCTCATGACAGGCAGCGGCCTGTCCTGTAGAATGTTATTGAGAGAAGAGGGACACAGTATGCCGAGCAGACCACCGTATCCACGTGAAGCGAAAGTTGTGCCTGTAGAAAAGGGTCCTGAGGGTAAAAAAGTCACGTCCTATGAATTACGTGCCGACCACCCTAAACCAAATTCCTTAATCAGCGAGCACGAAACGGAAGAAGAAGCGCATGATGCTAAAGCGCGCTATGAAGACGTCGAAAAAGAGTAATTCGTTGCTGCTGGCAGGGACGCCAGCCTGTTTCATCCTGTGATAGCCAGCAATACCTTCTTCTGTCGTCCCTGCGCTAAAAAGAGTCCCCTTTCCCCGACCGCATCCGGTCAATTAACACGCAAAATTTACGCAGATTTACTGCTCCTGGCTTTTTTGTCCGGGCGTCTGTTCTGCGCACTCCCGGCGTCACCCTATAAAGCTCCGCTAATCAATTTTGTCGCCGTATTTTCTCTGCTGCCGATCCTGCCGGCGACGAAATTGTCGCTTGACCGATTTAGCGTCACGTTTTATTTTCGTCGGAATAGCCGAGGAACTTTGTTCCATATAATGGAACCCGAGACATGACCACACTCGAAAATGCCGCCGCCGTACTCCGCTTATTTCAGCACAAGGGCGTGACGCAGGGGCATGTCGGTCTCTCATTCAGTGAGGTGGTTGAGGCGCTGGGCCTGCCCAAAAGCACGGTGTCGCGTCTGCTTGCCACCATGGAAAGTCAGGGGCTGCTGGAGCGCGATGCCGACACGCGCGGTTATCACATTGGCCGCGTATTGTTAGCCGCCGCCGGGCATTATCTGTCCGCACCACTGGTGGACAGCGTCTCGGCCGCAATGGTCAGGCTGGCCGCAAAAACGGGCTGCATGGGCTACGTGTCAAAGCTGGATGGCCGGGAAATATTAGTGATGCGCATGTTTCATGGCCGTCACTTTACCCAGATGGTCACCCCACCTGGCAGTCGGATGCCGGCTGACGCCACCTCAACCGGCAGGATATTGCTGGCGCAGTTAAGCGATGACGAGGTACTGGCGCGCTTTCGTGACCACTGGCAGACTGGCCCGGCAAACTCGCCGCAAAGCCCGGAGGCGCTTCTTGCCAGTCTGGCGGAAATTCGACAGCAGGGCTGGTCACTGGCCCGGAATGAGTCTCTGCCTGGCATCAGTTCACTGTCAGTCATCGTGCATAACAAACATCATGGCGAAACGGTCGCGCTCTGCCTGTCGTTTCTGTCGCAGGAGTCGGAACCGGGATACCCGCCAGCCCTCCTTGACGCATTACGCGCAACGGCCACAGAGATGGCCGAAAAGTTTGGCGCGTAAGGTCACAACGATTTATCGGCGTAATACTTTCGCCACACCAGGGAAACCAGGGCCTTCGGGCCTTTTTCTTTCAATCTGATCGCCATGCTTTACGCAGCAGCCCGGCTGCCTGTGTGCGTCCCTGTCGCGTGTTTGTCCGTGCACCATCCGGCGTGACGTACCTGACAGGAGGGCAGCGCCTGCGCGCATCAGAACTGTAAAAAAGACAAGCGGCGTCAACCCGTCAGCAGGCGGGCAGACATTCTTCTATTTCTTCCGGACAGGGAATGGCGGGGACATATGGAACGGGTAAATCCGATCAGGCACGCTGGCGTGGCACTGGTTTTAATTTTGCTTTCTATCGCGGGTGCCATTATTGGTATCCAGCTGATCACCACCCTTGGCGTAACACCTGACACATCGATTATTGGTGCGCTGTTTGCCATGCTGCTGGCGCGTATTCCGCTGCAGGCTTTCCGCCGCTATCGTTCGATTGAAATCCAGAATCTGGCGCAGACCGCTATCTCCTCAGCCACCTTCGGAGCAGCCAACAGCCTGCTGATGCCGATTGCGGTGCCCTGGGCGCTGGGAGAGCCGCAGCTGGTCCTGCCACTCTTCTGTGGCGTCAGTGCCGCAATGTTGCTTGATGCCTGGCTGCTCTATCGTCTGTTTGATACCCGTGTCTTTCCTGCCAGCAATGCCTGGCCTCCGGGCGTGGCGGCGGCTGAAGCGATCAAAGCAGGGGATAAAGGAGGACGTCAGGCCTGGCTGCTGGTGGCGGGTATTGTCGGTGGCGTGGTCGGCGCGATGCTGAAGATCCCGATGTCCGCCTTTGGCACCGCATTTATCGGCAATATCTGGGCGCTGTCGATGCTCGGCATCGGTTTTCTGCTGCGGGCCTACGCGCAGCCGGTGGCCGGTATCGATATCAATGCACTCTACATTCCGCATGGCGTGATGGTCGGCGCCGGCCTGGTGGCGCTGATTCAGGTCATGATGGTGATCCGCAGTCGCAAAAATGATGCGCAGGTGGTTAGCCGCAACGGCAATGAGGTGCAGCGGGCGCTGGGCTTCGGCAGCGTGGGCTACATCGTGATTTCGGCGCTGCTGGCGCTGGCGGGCGGCCTGTGGAGTGAGATGGGCATCGCGATGCTGCTGCTGTTTGTCCTCTACGCCGCCTTTGCTGCCTTTGCCCACGAACTGATTGTCGGGATTGCCGCGATGCACTCCGGCTGGTTCCCGGCCTTTGCCGTGGCGCTGATTACGCTGATTATCGGCATTCTGCTCGGCTTTCCGCCGCTGGCGCTCTGTCTGCTGTGCGGCTTTACCGCCGCCACCGGGCCGGCGTTCGCCGATATGGGCTATGACCTGAAGGCGGGCTTTATCCTGCGCGGCAACGGTGCCGACCTGCAACAGGAGCTGTGGGGACGCCGCATTCAGCTGATCGCCGCCATGATTGCCTTTGTGGTGTCGATTCCGCTGGTCTGGTACGCCCACACCCTGTTCTTTACCGATAACCTGCTGCCGCCGGTGGCGCGGGTCTATGCCAAAACGATACAGGCGGGTGCGGAGCCGGGTATTGCCGGAAACCTGCTGTTGTGGGCGATTCCTGGCGCGATTATTCAGCTGATCGGCGGACCGAAACGGCAGCTGGGCGTGCTGCTGGCCACCGGTCTGTTAATCAATAACGCGATGGCGGGCTGGGCTGTGATGGTCGGGATTGCCCTGCGTATCGTCATTATTCGCGTCTGGGGCGAGCGGGGCCGGTCGCCTATGGAAGTCATGGCGGCAGGGTTTATTGCCGGTGATGCCCTCTACAGTTTCTTCCATTCGCTGTTTGCCAGCAGCAGCAAGAAATAAAAGGATTAACGATGAGTTTGCAGCAGACCCTGACGGTTTTTGAATTACTGGATAGCGCCCATATCGACGGGCAGCAGGTGGTGGATCTGTTTGCGCCCTGGCCGGAGATCACGGCCCGTTTTAACCGGGTCACCGGTCCCAAAGGTCGGACCGACTTTGTGCGCATCGATATCCCGGGCGTGCAGGGCAAAGCCGCGGGAGGCCGTGCGCCCACGCTGGGCATTATTGGCCGGCTTGGCGGCATCGGTGCCCGCCCTGGCCGGATCGGGATGGTCTCCGATGCCGATGGCGCCGTCGCGGCGATCGCCTGTGCGCTGAAGCTGGCGCAGATGCAGGGTAAAGGCGACAGGCTGACGGGGGATGTGATCATCACCACCCATATCTGTCCCGATGCGCCCACGCGGCCGCATCTGCCGGTCGATTTTATGGATTCACCGATTGATGATGTCACGATGAATGACCACGAGGTGGTGGCGGGGGTGGATGCGATTCTGTCGATCGACACTACCAAAGGCAATCGCATCATCAACCACAAAGGTTTTGCCCTGTCGCCAACGGTAAAAGAGGGCTACATCCTGCGGGTGTCGGAGGATCTGCTGCGCATCATGGAGATGACCAGCGGCCGTCCGGCGGTGACCTTCCCGATCACGACTCAGGATATTACGCCGTACGGTAACGGCATTTATCACCTCAACAGTATTCTGCAGCCTTCCACCGCCACCGATGTCCCGGTAGTAGGCGTGGCGATCACGGCAGAGTCGGTGGTGCCGGGCTGCGGAACCGGGGCCAGCCATGAGGTGGACATTGCGGCCGCCGCGAAGTTTGCCATTGAGGTCGCCAAGGAGTTTGGTCGTGAAACCTGTCACTTCTACGACGCCGACGAATATGCGCGGCTGATTGCGCTCTATGGCAGCCTGGCGCATCTGCGTCACCGGAACCACTAAGATGACGGCCTCCCTGGTGACGCTGACCATCGGTCAGTCGCCGCGCAGCGACATTCTGCCGCTGCTGCGTCAGCACCTGCCGGATGCGCAGACCGATCACGCCGGACTGCTGGATGGGCTGAGCCGCGCAGAGATTCAGGCGCAGTTTGCGCCGGATGCAGGCGATGCGGTGCTGGTGTCACGGCTGCAAAGCGGCGAACAGGTGCGGCTGGCGGCGTCGAAGGTGGAGCAGGGATTGCAGCGCAAAATCAGTGCGCTGGAACGGGCGGGCTATCAGACCATCCTGCTGCTCTGCACCGGTGAATTCAGCCAGCTTCGCACCCGACGGGCGCTTCTGCTGGAGCCGGACCGTATTATCCCGCCGCTGATCGGCGCCATGGTGCAGCAGCAGCAGATCGGGATCGTGGTGCCGGTTACGGAGCAGATTGTCGAGCAGGCGGGTAAGTGGCAGCATCTGCCCGTTCCCCCCTGTTATGCGGTTGCCAGCCCCTATGAGGGCGATCAGGCGACCTTCATCAGTGCAGCGCGCACGCTGCAAGCGCAGGGGGCGGCGCTGGTGGTGATGGACTGTATGGGGTATCACCAGCAGCATCGGGCTGCGTTACAGCAGCAGCTGGGCGTGCCGGTTCTCCTCTCTAATGCGCTGGTGGCCCGGCTGGCGGCCGCGCTGCTTCCCTGAAGAAGGCGATCACAAACGCCTGTGATTTCACGTGACAGATCAGCGGGTTCCCTTCTACACTGCCAGACACACAACATGTGCTCTGGAGACTATTATGCTCAACGTAAGTGAGTATTTTGACGGAAAAGTTAAATCTATCGGTTTTGACAGTGCGAGCACCGGCCGTGCCAGCGTGGGCGTGATGGCTGAAGGTGAATACACATTCGGTACCGGTCAGCCAGAAGAGATGACCGTGGTCAGCGGCTCGCTGAAGGTGTTACTGCCGGGTGAGACGGAGTGGAAATGGTTTGAAGCGGGGTCGGTGTTTAACGTGCCGGGTCACAGCGAATTTCATCTGCAGGTGGGCGAGCCGAGCTCCTATCTCTGCCGTTACCTGAAAGATTAAAAAAGGGCCGCTTAGCGGCCCTTTTTTTCGCGGTCAGACAATCCCTGTCAGCATGGGGCTGCCTGCCGATGATTAACGCTGGGCTTCGCCGCCGAGCGCTTCCACCAGGTTGCTGGTCAGCGCGGCCAGTTCGCTGGTCATCAGAATAAAGTCAGCATCAAAACGCTGGGCAAAATCTTCGCGGTCGATATCGTCGTTCTGGTCGCGCAGCGTGTCACTGAACTTCAGACGTTTCACTGAACCATCATCGGCCAGCACAAACTGAATACGCTCCTGCCAGTCGAGCGCCAGTTTGGTCACCCGCTTGCCCGCTTCAATGTGGTTCGCGATCTCATCGCACACCAGATCCTGTTTTTTACAACGGATGACGCCGCCATCTTCCAGCAGCGCTTTCAGCTCCGCTTCATCCATCAGCGCAAAACCGGCCGGCAGATCGCCTGAGCGCACCCATTCGGTCAGCGTCAGCTCAATCGGGCTTTCCAGCGTCAGGGGCACCACCGGCAGTGAACCCAGACTTTTACGCAGCAGCGCCAGCGTATCTTCCGCTTTTTTGGCGCTGGCACAGTCCACCATAATCAGATTGTTAACCGTGTCGATCCAGAGGTAAGTCTGGCTGAAACGGCTGAAGGCGCGCGGCAGCAGGCTGTGCAGCACTTCATCCTTCAGCGAATCTTTTTCAGTCTTCTTCAGCTTGCGGCTCTGCTCAGATTCCAGCTTGTCGATTTTGGCTTCCAGCGCCTGTTTTACCACCGGCGCGGGCAGAATTTTCTCTTCTTTACGGGCGCAAATCACGATCTGGCCGTTGTTCTCGTGGGTCAGCGCATCGCTGCGGTTGCCCATCGGCGAGACCCAGCCGGTTTTGCTTAAATCCTGACTGCCACACGGCGAAAACGTGAAGGCGTCGAGCTGTTTTTCCATCTCATCTGCGGACAGCGGTATGTCACGATTCAGACGATAAACCATCATATTTTTAAACCACAACATCGGGATTCCTTACCGTGGCGCGATCGGGCGCACAAGTCTGCTAGAGTCAGCGCGCATGATAGCGAAACATCGGAGTGGTTTCATTGCCTTTCCGGCTGGCGGCTCCTACTGTATCTCTCATCTGAACGAATAATGAGGAATAAACCGTGCGCATAGGTATCGATCTGGGTGGCACCAAGACCGAAGTGATTGCATTGTCGGATAGAGGGCAGGCGCTGTTCCGCCACCGGGTCAATACCCCTCGCGATGACTATCAGGCGACGATACAGGCAATTGTCGATCTGGTGACGCTGGCTGAAGCGAAAACCGGGCAGAGCGGCACGGTCGGGATCGGTATTCCCGGCTCACTGTCGCCTTACAGCAAGCGGGTGAAGAATGCTAACTCCACCTGGCTCAACGGCAAGCCGCTGGATAAAGATCTGGCACAGGCGCTGAACCGCGAAGTGCGTATCGCCAACGACGCCAACTGTCTGGCGGTGTCGGAAGCGATCGACGGCGCCGGGGCCGGACAGGCGCTGGTGTTTGCGGTGATCATCGGCACCGGCTCGGGAGCGGGCGTGGCGATCAACGGGGAATCGCGCATTGGCGGCAACGGCAATGCCGGTGAGTGGGGGCACAATCCACTGCCCTGGATGGATGAGGATGAGCTGCGCTACCGTCAGGAAGTGCCCTGCTACTGCGGCCAGCAGGGCTGCATTGAGACGTTTGTCTCTGGCACCGGCTTTGGCATTGACTATCAGCGGCTGAGCGGCGTACATCGCAAAGGGGCGGAGATCGTCTCGCTGCTGGCACAGCAGGATCCGATCGCCGAACTGGCGATGAGCCGTTATGAGCTGCGGCTGGCAAAATCGCTGGCGCAGGTGGTGAATCTGATCGATCCCGATGTGATCGTGCTGGGCGGCGGGATGAGCAACGTGGATCGCCTCTATCAGACCGTGCCGCTGCTGATGAAGAAGTGGGTGTTTGGCGGCGAGTGTGAAACGCCGGTGCTGAAAGCGCAACATGGCGACTCCAGCGGCGTGCGCGGTGCGGCGTGGCTCTGGCCGCTGCAGAGCTGATGCGGCATGCCGGTGAGAGCTGGCTCTGTCATGCGCTTGCCGGACCGCGGCGGCTCAGCTCCTGAAGTACCAGGCGCTGAGCCGTTGATCCGTCAGCGTTGTTGTACCGGTTTACTCGCCCACCAGCATACTGTCCTGCGGGGCGCGCCCGCGCTGCGCTTTAGTCGCAAGGAAATAGAGATAGCCCACCCCCATAATGACGACAAACAGCGCGCCAATCACCGGGTTGAACCACAGCATGGCCAGCAGACAGATGACCGACAGCAGCAGGGCGATGCCCGGCACAATCGGATAGCCCGGCGCACGGAAACTGCGTGCCATCTCCGGCGCGCTGCGGCGCAGCCGGAAAAGGCTGAGCATGCTCATGATGTACATCACGATGGCACCAAACACCGCCATGGTGATCATTGCCGCCGTCAGCGTCATTCCCTGCAGATTGATCACGCCATCGCTGTAGATAGCCGCAATGCCCAGCACGCCGCCGGTAATAATGGCGCGATGCGGGGTCTGAAAACGCGACAGTTTTGCCAGGGCAGGGGGCAGATAACCCGCGCGGGCCAGCGCAAAGAACTGCCGTGAGTAGCCGAGAATAATGCCGTGGAAGCTGGCAATCAGACCAAACAGGCCGATCCAGACCAGCATGTGCATCCAGTTTGAGTGCTCCCCGACGATCATTTTCATCGCCTGCGGCAGCGGATCGTTAATGTCAGCCAGTTTGCGCCAGTCGCCCGCACCGCCCGCCATCAGCATCACGCCAATCGCCAGCACCACCAGCGTCAGAATGCCGCTGATGTAGGCGCGGGGAATGGTCCGGGTGGGATCTTTTGCCTCTTCCGCCGCCATCGCCGCGCCTTCAATGGCGAGGAAAAACCAGATGGCAAAGGGGATCGCGGCGAAAATGCCGGAGAAGGCGGGCACTCCGAAGCTGTCGCTGCCGGCCCAGCCGTGTGCGGCGAAGTTCGCCAGGCTGAAACCGGGAGAGACCACGCCCATAAACACCAGCAGTTCGATCACCGCCAGCACCGTCACCACCAGTTCGAACATCGCGGCCAGTTTTACGCCGAGGATATTCAGCGTCATAAACAGCAGGTAGGCGCCGACGGCGGCGGTTTTCGGGTTAAGGTCGGGATACTGCACGTTGAGATAGGCCCCAATCGCCATGGCAATCGCCGGTGGCGCAAAGACAAACTCAATCAGCGTCGCCAGACCGGCAATCAGCCCGCCGGTTTCGCCAAAGGCGCGGCGACTGTAAGCAAACGGCCCGCCCGCATGGGGGATCGCGGTGGTCAGTTCGGTGAAGCTGAAAATAAAACAGGTGTAAAGCGTGGCGATCAGCGCGGTGGTGACCAGGAATCCGAGCGTGCCCGCCACCGCCCAGCCATAACTCCAGCCAAAATATTCGCCTGAGATCACCAGGCCAACCGCAATCCCCCACAGATGCAGGGTGCCCAGCGTGGGCTTGAGTCTGTTTGTCATAACTGTTATCCCCGTCGTTGTTGGTCTTATGCGGCGTTACACCGCCATTACGCTACAGTAGAAGGATGATGCCGCTGCCTTGCGCGCCGCGACTTGACGCCAGCGCAGTGACTTCTGTTCTCCAGAGTCAACTCACACGCAACAACCTGGCCAGTTGCACGCTGCGGTCAACTTTGTCTCCTCTGAAGTCAAGCAGCACACACGCTGGCCACGCATGCTGAAATGACGCAAGTGACCAGGAGCCGGACTGATGAGCGCGAAACAATATGACAACCTGACTGATTCCCAACTCACCCTGATGGCGCAGCAGGCGCTGGCCTGTTATCCCGATCCGCTGCAGGGGCAGCTCAGCCTGCTATGCCGATCGGAGAACGCCACGTTTCTGCTCAGGGCGGCCGGGCAGCGTTATGCACTGCGGCTGCATCGTGGCGATTACCATCAGAAAGCGGATATCGTCAGTGAACTGCAGTGGCTCGATGCGCTGCGTGAAACCGGCATCATGGTGCCGGAAGCGGTGCCGGATAAAGAGGGCGAACAGGTGCTGACGCTGCGGCTGCCGGATGGCAGCGAGCGTTATGTGGTGCTGTTTCACTGGATCGAGGGCGAGATGCCGACCACCGACGTCGATCCCCGCGCCTTTCAGCAGCTGGGGCAGATCACGGCCCGGCTGCACCAGCAGAGTAAGCAGTGGCAAAAGCCAGCGGGCTTTCAGCGCATTATCTGGGACCACCACACCATGACCAGCGCGGAGAGTCACTGGGGACGCTGGCAGGATGCGCCAAACCTCAACCCTGCCGATCACGGCGTGGTCGAACAGGCGATTGCGCAGGTGGGCGCGGCGATGGCGCAGTTCGGGAAGGGATCGGATCGTTACGGCCTGATCCACGCCGATCTTCGCCTGACCAACCTGCTGCTGCACAAAGGGGAAACGCGGGTGATCGACTTTGATGACTGCGGGCTGGGCTGGTATCTGCACGATCTGGCGGCGGCGATCAGTTTTGTTGAGCACCATCCGCGCGCCCCGGAGTGGATCGATCACTGGATCCGCGGTTATGAGCAGGTGGCGCACATCAGCGATGCGGAGATGGCTATGCTGCCTGCGCTGCTGGTTCAGCGTCGTATTCAGCTCACCGCGTGGGTCGGATCGCATGCCGAAACGGAAATGGCGCGCAGTCTGGGACCGGAATGGGCGAGCCATTCAGTGCGTCTCTGTCGCCGTTACCTGGAGGGGGAGCAGTTGCCGGTGGGGGTCTGATGCACCAGCGACGGGCGTCGCTGCGCCGCCACAGTGCCCGACAGCCGGGTGGCGCAGCGCAAGAGGCGGCCGCGATGAGGGATGCGGTTGCGCCCGTGCCGCCTGCGGCTGGCTTCGGGAAACTGGTATGGAAATTGCTGTCAGTAACAGGAGGGATCCACCTTTCTACTCACAGAGGCGACCATGAATCCGACACTGATCAAGCCCGATGCGTTTGCGGCCTGCTCGGCAGCCGCAGAAGCCGGCAATCACGGCGTACTGGCGGCGGCGGCGACTGGCCTGAGCGACTTTATTCATACTCAGGGCGGCGATGCGGACCGCATCTTCGGTATCAGCGGCATCGATCCGGAGCGCCTTGCCAGCCCGACGCTGAGCCTCGGGCTGGTTAACTACTGTCGGGTACTGGAAGAGGCGGCCCGACACTCCGGTTCTGATAACTTCGGTTTGCACTACGGCAGCCAGTTTAAACCGCAGTCATTAGGCCTGATTGGCTACATCGGTCTCTGTTCCACCACGCTGGAACAGGCGCTGCACAATGTGGTCAACGCGTTTCCCTGGCATCAGCACGACACGCTGACGCGTCTGGTGGATAAGGGGGAGTGCTGGCGGCTCGACTATCAGGTACGCCACGGGGCGATACTGTCGCGCCGTCAGGATGCGGAGCTGACGCTGGGCATGTTTATGAATCTGATCCGCCACGTGGCGGGCAAACACTGGGCGCCGCGCGAAGTGCACTTTGAACATCCGCGCCCCGGCCAGTGGCACGATCACTGCAAGGTCTTTGATGCGCCGGTCTGGTTCGATCAGCCCTTCAATTCACTGGTGATCCCGAAGCGCGATCTGCTGCGCGCCATGCCGGAGAGCGATCCGATCCTGCTGACGGTGATGCAGGATGCGATCCGGCGGCTTAATCGTGGCACGTCGCAGCAGAGCATGATTGAGCAGGCGCGTTCGCAGGTCAATCTGTCGCTGATGCAGGGGGAGCCGGTGCTGGAAGAGGTGGCGGATAAGCTGGGGCTGTCGAGCTGGTCACTGCAGCGGCGGCTGCGCGAAGAGGGCAGCAGCTTTACCGCGCTGGTGGATCAGGTGCGCTGCGAAATGGCGACACACTACCTGCAACAGAAGCAGCTGCCGATTTCAGAAATGGCGCTGCTGCTGGGCTACTCGGAAGTGAGTGCTTTTTCGCGCGCGTTCCGCCGCTGGTTCGGTATCAGTCCGCGCCAGTGGCGTCAGGAGGGGCTGGCCAGCTAACCGCGCGGCGCAAAGCCGAACCACGCGGGTTGTCCAGGCTCCGGCGGTGGCGGAAGGCCGCGGGTCTGCGCCACCAGCTGCCATGCGCGCAGGCAGAGCGCTTCATCACCCTGGGTCTGGGTCACCGCATAACGTCCACTCCGTTGCCACTCCATCCGTACCAGACATTGCTGGCCCGCATAACGGGCTGCATCCCGGAAGTCCCGGTTCAGCACTGGCTGCATTTGATGCGTCCAGTGACAGGATTTGCTGTCAGGATCTTTTTCCGGCTGACAGAGGTTTGCCACGCTATCCCGTTGCTTTATCACAGGCTGCTGGCAGGCGCTGAGCGAGATGGCAACAATCACACCCGGCAACATCCGCCTCACTACATTAATCAAATTCATTTAACTGGCCCACTTCCCCTTAAAGATCTTCTGGTCTGCTGCCGACAGTCTACAGACCGGCCTGCTGAATGCTATGGCATTCCTCCGACTGTCAGCAGAACCAGAATTTACCGCCCCTGTGCGGATGATCTCCCTTTCACGTCATGGATGAGAAAGACAGAAAAACGGGCCTTTGCGGCACGCACCCGGTTGACGGCGTCAGTGCCTTCCATGCCAGCAAACCCGCCTCGATTCTGGTGCTGACTGCGGATAACGTCTCGCCGGATGTCAGCGCCGCGCATCGCTTAAGCTCGCGGCTGACGCGCCCGTTATCTCTGGGGCAGCTCCAGCTGGCTGTATCCCAGTCCATTCATCTTGCGCACTTTAATCTGCACCGGGATACGCTCCTTCATCGCCTCGACGTGGCTAATCACCCCGATGGTTTTGCCGCTGGCGTTAAGCGCGTCGAGGGCATCCAGCGCGGTGTCGAGCGTCTGGGCGTCCAGCGTGCCGAATCCCTCATCCAGAAACAGCGATTCGATGCGCGTTTTGTGGCTCACCAGATCGGATAACGCCAGGGCCAGCGCCAGACTGACCAGGAAGCTCTCCCCGCCCGACAGGGTGCGGGTATCGCGTGCGGCATCAGCCTGCCAGGTGTCAACCACATCCAGCTCCAGCTGATCCTGCGCCCGCCGCTGCAGCAGATAGCGGCCATGCAGCCGGTCAAGCTGACGGTTAGCGAGCGCGACCAGATGATCCAGCGTCAGGCCTTGGGCGAAACGCCGGAATTTATCGCCGCTGGCGGAGCCGATCAGGTCGTTGAGCAGGCTCCACTGCGCCAGCGCCACCCCATCCTGTTCTATCTGTGTCATCAGACTCTGCTGCCGGGCACGCAGGCTGGCGTCACTGTGCAGCTGCTGCTGAATCTGACCCTGCTGGCTGGCGTTGTCGCGCAGCGCCAGCCGCAACTGCTCCAGCTGCTGCGCCAGCGCTTCCGAAGATTCCGGCATCGCATCGGGTTTTGCCTGCTGATGGGCGCTGAGCCGCTGACGCAGATCCGCCCGTCGCGCCTGCTGCTGCTGGCACTGCTGATCGAGCTGCTGCAGCTGCTGGCGCAGTTGCAGCGCACTCTGCTCATCCAGCAGCGCCGCGCGCAGGCTGGCTTCATCGGCAAATCCGGCGCGCGCCAGTGACTGCTGCAGTGTGCTTTCCGCCTCTGCCAGTTTGCTGCTGAGGGTCTGACGCTGATTTTCCAGCCCCGCCAGCTCACCCTGCAGGCGACTGACCTCGGCCTGCGCCTGTTGCAGGGCGGTGAGCTGCTGTGCCAGCTGTTCATCAGCGTGCTGAACGCGGGCCTGCAGCTGCTGACGGGCGAGGGTGACCTCGCGATCGCCAAACAGCGCCAGACGCTGCTGACGCATTTCGCTGAGCTGCGCCTGGCTCTGCTGCTGCTGCTGCTGACGAGTCGTGAGCTGCTGCTGTTCCTGTTCAGCCTGCTGCTGCAGGGCAGTGAGCTGGGTTTCCCCTTTTAACAGCTGCGGCTGCAGGTTTGCGAGCAACTGCTCACTCTCCTGCCAGCGCTGCCAGCGCCGCTGTTGCTCCGCCAGCCACGCAGCGCGATCGGCGGCAGCGGGCAGGGCAAGATGGTGTGCGCTGAACTGCTGCTCCAGACGGCTCTGCAACTGCTCCCAGGCCTGCTGTTCCTGCTGCTGACGCTGTTGCAGCACATCCAGCGCCTGTAGCAGGCTGGTCAGCGACTGCTGCGCCAGCTGTTCGGCCTGCTGCTGCTGCTGCCAGGCCTGTAGCTGCTGAAGATGGTGATCTTTCGCAGCCTGAAGGGCCTGGCTTGCGGCTTCCTGCGCCTGTCGCTGCTGCTCAAGCTGACTTTCACGGTCGCTTTGCTGCTGCTGCCACGTGGCTAAGGCCTCGCGATCGGCAAGCGGGAAAGTAAGTGCCAGCTCACCGCTCAGAACCTGCCATTGCTGCTCAAGCTGCTCAAGCTGTTGCTGCATCCCGGCGATTTCCTCGCGCAGCGTCTGCTGCTGTACCGCAGACTGCTTCAGCTGTTCGTTTTTTGCCGTGCCCGCTTCGCGCAGTACCTCGGTTTGGTGTTGCAGCGCAGCCCGGCGCTGCTGGTTAGCACTGACTTCCAGTGTGCTGTAGGCCCCGACGGCGGGATGGGTGCAGGAGCCGCACAGCGGGCAGGGCTGATCGGCGGTGAGCCGGGCGCGGTAGTCGCTGAGGTCGACAATCTGCTGCTCCAGCGCGCAGATTTTTTCCACATCGTCCAGCTGCTGTTTTTCGCGTTTCCACGTCTCACGCAGCGTCTGCAATTCCGCTTCACTCTGCTGATGCGCTTTTTCCAGCGCGTGTAGCCTTTGCTGGCGCTGATCCAGCTGCTGGTGCAGCGGCTGCCACTGCGTTGAGAGCAGCAGCAGTTGCTGACGCGCCGGACGGCTGCTCTGCAACTGGCTTAACGCCTGACGCAGTGCGGCAGGCGGATGCTGCTCCTGAAGCGAAGTGAGTGCTTGCTCCGCCTGCGACAGCGCCTGACGCGCCTGTTGCTCCGCCTGCTGGCGCGGCAGTGCCTGTCGGGCCTGCTGCTGCTGTTCCGCCTGCTGCGTGGCGATCTGCTGCTGCTGCTGATGCAGCTGCTGAGTCAGTCCGGCCAGCGTCGCTTCACGCTGTGCCAGCAGGGCAAAGTTCTCCTGCCACAGCGGCAGTGAAGCCCCCCAGTGCGCCAGATCGGTCAACTGCTCACGTAACTGATGCTGTTCAGCCATCGCCTGCTTCAGGCGGGTCACCTGACGGGTCTGCTCCGCCAGGGTTGCCTGAGTCTGATCAAGATGCTGTTGCTGACGGGCGTTTTCCTGCTGCTGCGCCTCATTGTGCTGCTGCAGGGCGCTGATGCGCTGATCCAGCGGCAACACCTGTTCCGTCAGCAGGGTCTCCTGCTGCTGCTGTTCCTGCTGTGCCTGCTGGCGGGCAAGCTGGGTGGCCGCATAGCGCTGCTGATGCTGCTGATGCTGGCTCTGCGCCTGCTGCTGCTGATCCGTGAGCTGCTGACAGCGATGCGAGACCTGCTGCTGCTCGGTACGCAGGGCGTCGCGCTGCTGCAGCGCGCCCCGCAGTTTTTCAGCCGGTTCGCTGCGTGCCAGCCGCTGGCGATCGGGCTCAGCGACCTGTAAGGCCGCGCTGGCCTGCTGCACCGCCGCCTCCGCCTGCTCACTCTCCCGCTGCAGCTGCTGTGCCTGTTGCTGCCACTGCTGTTGCTGTTGCGCCTGCTGATAGTGGCTGCTGAGCTGCTGTTCCGCCTGGTCCAGCCCGGCCAGCTGCTGTTGCAGCGCCTCGCGCGCCTCACCCTCCAGCAGGGTCATCGCGCCCGCCTGGCTGCGCAGCAGGTCCAGCTGGGTTTTCGCCTCTTTGTGGCGCTCATAAATGGCGGCTGAGATCAGGCCGTAGATTTCGGTGCCGGTCAGCTCTTCGAGCAGTTCGGCGCGTTCACTGGCTCTGGCGTTGAGAAACGCGGCGAACTGGCCCTGAGAGAGCATCATCGAGCGGGTAAAGCGTTCAAAATCGAGCCCGGAGAGGGTTTCCGTCAGCTTCAGCTTGTCACCCACCTTATCGGCCACGATGGTGTTGTCGGCGCAGCGTGCCAGCTCAACGCGCGGGGCCTGCAGCTTGCCGTCGGCGGCACCGCGCGCGCGGTTCTGACTCCAGAAGGCGCGCCAGGCTTCACCCTTAATTTCAAACTCCACCTCAGCCAGACATTCCGCGCAGTCGCGGGTCATCAGCGGGTTCTGGCTCTGGGAGATCGCGCCCAGGCGCGGCGTCTGGTGGTAGAGCGCCAGGCAGATGGCATCCAGCAGGGTGGTTTTCCCGGCACCGGTGGCACCGGTAATGGCGAACAGGCCGTTGCTGGCAAAAGGTTCGGCGCGGAAATCGATAAACCATTCACCGCGCAGGGCATTCAGATTTTTAAAACGTAGCGTAAGGATCTTCATTGGGTCTCTTCCATGGCGGCCAGCGTCTGACGAAACAGGGTGGTCATCTGATCGATCTGCTCCGCCCCTAAGCCCTCATCCAGCGCCAGCCGGCGGGCGAAGACCTCTTCCACCTTCAGCTCGCTCAGGGTTTCATTGTCAAGCCGCGCCAGGCTCTGCTGCCGCTGTTCACGGCTGCGGCGCAACAGCAGCACCTCGACGGGCAGCGTGGCGGTCAGCGTTTCCACCTGCCGTTGCAGATCGCTGAGGTACTCCTGGGTCGTGACTTCGATATCGAGCCAGATCGGTTTCTCCGGCTGCTGCCCGCTAAAGGCGTTTAACTGTTCAGCGATCTGCGCCAGCGATCCTTTCAGCGCCTGCATCGGCTGAGTCTGCGGCACCACCAGCGGGGTGACCGCCTGCAGGCCGCTGGCCGTCAGCTCCAGCAGGAAGACGCTTTTGTCACTGCTCAGCTCATCAAAACTCAATGGGATCGGTGAGCCGCTGTAGCGGATATGCTCGCTGCCGGCGACGCGCTGCGCGCGATGAATATGGCCCAGCGCAATATAGTCGGCGGCGGGAAAGGCACTGGCCGGGAAGGCGTCCAGCGTGCCGATATAGATGTCACGCACCGAATCGCTCTGGCTGACGCCGACGGTGGTGAGGTGGCCGGTGGCGATCACCGGCAGTGTCTGGTCCAGTGCCTGCGCTGTGGCGAAACGCTGCTGATAGTGGTGGGCGATCGCCTCCAGCAGCGAGGTCTGCTTGTCGCGTCCCGACTGACCCGCCCGGCTGCGCAGGATGTCGCGCGGGCGCAGGTAGGGAATCGCACAGAGCAGCGCCCCCGGTTCACCCTGACGGGTGTTAAGCAGCAGCACATCATCGTCCTGCGGGGTGGCGATCACACGGGTATTGAGACAGGCGAGCAGCTCGCGCGACTCATTCAGCGTCGCCACGGAGTCGTGGTTGCCCGCCAGGACAATCAGCTGACAGCCGCTGGGCTGCAGTGCCACCACAAAACGGTTGAACATTTCGCGCGCGTAGCTGGGCGGCGTGCCGGTATCAAACAGATCACCCGCGATAATCAGCGTATCCACCTGATGCTGTTCAATCTGGATCAACAGCCAGTCGAGAAACGCCTGATGTTCGGCCGCCCGGCTTTTGTTGTAGAAGAACTGTCCCAGATGCCAGTCCGCAGTGTGAATAATGCGCATGATGAGTCCCTGCCGTTGTGATTCGCCCGGTGATTATACTGGCTCTGCGGCCAAAGCAAAAAAGAGTCGCTGCACTGTCATAATTGATTACCTATGTGGTTACAGGCAGGTTATGTTTTTCATAAAAGTGTCACAAATCTGACGCATAATGGCGCCGCGAATCTCAGTGACAGCCGTCATAATCAGCAGGAGAAATAATGGCTAAGCGCATTTTGGTTGTGGAGGATGAAGCCCCCATCCGTGAAATGTTGTGTTTTGTTCTGGAGCAGAACGACTATCAGCCAATCGAGGCGGAAGATTATGACAGCGCCGTGGCCAGGCTGATCGAACCCTGGCCCGATCTGATTCTGCTGGACTGGATGTTACCGGGCGGCAGCGGCATTCAGTTTATCAAACACCTGAAGCGCGAGGCGATGACGCGCGACATTCCGGTCATGATGCTGACCGCCCGTGGCGAAGAGGAAGATCGGGTGCGCGGGCTGGAAGTGGGCGCGGATGACTACATTACCAAGCCTTTTTCCCCCAAAGAGCTGATGGCGCGCATTAAAGCGGTGATGCGCCGTATTTCGCCAATGGCGGTGGAAGAGGTGATTGAGATGCAGGGGCTGAGTCTGGACCCCTCGTCGCATCGCGTGATGTCCGAAACCACGCCGCTGGAAATGGGCCCGACTGAATATAAACTGCTGCACTTCTTTATGACACACCCGGAGCGCGTCTACAGCCGCGAACAGTTGCTGAACCACGTCTGGGGCACCAATGTCTATGTGGAAGATCGCACCGTTGATGTCCACATCCGCCGTTTACGTAAAGCGCTGGAGATCTCCGGCCACGATCGCATGGTACAAACCGTTCGCGGAACAGGGTATCGTTTCTCTGCCCGCTACTGAACGGAGCCTTTACCGTGCTGGAACGCCTCTCCTGGAAGAGATTACTGACAGAACTGCTGCTGGCCTGTCTGCCCGCGCTGCTGCCGGGCCTGCTGTTTGGCGGGCTGGCCTGGTGGCTGCTGCTGAGCGTGCTGCTGGTGCTGCTGTGGCATTTTCATAATCTGATGCGGCTGTCACACTGGCTGTGGCTCGACCGCACCATGACGCCCCCTGCCGGGCGTGCCAGCTGGGAGCCGCTCTTCTATGGGCTTTACCAGATGCAGCTGCGCAACCGGCGGCGGCGGCGCGAACTGGGCAATCTGATTAAGCGTTTCCGCAGCGGTGCCGAATCGCTGCCGGATGCGGTGATCCTCACCACCGAAGAGGGCACCATTTTCTGGTGCAACGGACTGGCGCAGCAGCATCTTGGCCTGCGCTGGCCGGAAGATAATGGCCAGAACATCCTCAACCTGCTGCGTTACCCCGAATTCTCCCGCTATCTTCGCCAGCGCGATTTTGATAAACCGCTGACGCTGGTGCTCAACAATAAACTGCACATGGAATTTCGCGTCATGCCCTACAGTGAAGGGCAGTGGCTGCTGGTGGCCCGCGATGTGACGCAGATGCATCAGCTGGAAGGGGCGCGCCGCAACTTCTTTGCTAATGTCAGCCATGAGCTGCGCACCCCGCTTACGGTGCTGCAGGGCTATCTGGAGATGATGAACGACTCGGTAATGAGCGAACCTTCGCGCAGCAAAGCGCTGCACACCATGTCGGAGCAGACGCGTCGCATGGACAGCCTGGTTAAGCAGCTGCTGACGCTGTCGCGCATCGAAGCGGCCCCGGCGATCGACCTGAAAGAGAAGGTCGATGTGCCGGTGATGCTGAAACTGCTGCAGCATGAAGCTGCGACGCTGAGCGGCGGCCGCCACGACATCCATTTCCACACCGATCCCCATCTGAAAGTGTTCGGCAACGATGAACAGCTGCGCAGCGCCATCTCCAATCTGGTTTACAACGCGGTGAACCACACGCCAGAGGGCACGCGAATCGATATCAGCTGGCTGCGCGGCAAACAGGGCGCGATTTTTCGGGTCTGTGACAACGGGCCGGGGATCGCCCCGGAACACATCCCGCGGCTGACCGAGCGCTTCTACCGGGTCGACAAGGCGCGCTCACGTGCCACCGGAGGCAGCGGGCTGGGGCTGGCGATTGTGAAACATGCCCTGAGCCACCACAACGCGCGGCTCGATATCACCAGCGTGCCGCATAAGGAGACCTGCTTTACCTTTACGCTGCCAGCAAGGTTGATTGTCAGCAGCATGATGCAGGAGAATGCCGTTCATTAACCGCTGCCGGAACTCTGCCATGCGTCTGCTTCTTCTCTTCATCATTACGCTGCTGCCGGGTCTGGCGCTGGCTCAGCCCGGCACGCTTTCCGGCAATCTCAGCAGTGTCGGGTCTGATACGCTGGGCTATCTGATGACCCTCTGGAGCGAGGATTTCAGCCGTCAGGCTCCGGGCGTCAACGTGCAGGTGCAGGCCTCCGGCTCCTCTACGGCCCCGACCGCGCTGGCGGCGGGGGCGGCGCAACTCGGCCCGATGAGCCGCCCGATGCAGGCGGATGAACGCCAGGCGTTTGAAACGCGCTACGGCTACCCGCCGCTGGCGGTGCCGGTGGCCATGGATGCGCTGGTCGTCGTGGTCAACCAGCGCAATCCGCTGCAACAGATCGCGCCCTCGCAGCTTGATGCCCTCTTTTCTGTAACCCGCCTGTGCGGTGCACACAGCGTGCCGCGGTTCTGGGGCGATCTTGGCTTAACCGGCGCGGAGTGGCGTAAACGGCCGATTCAGCGCTATGGCCGCAACTCCGCCTCCGGCACCTGGGGTTTCTTCAAGCAGCAGGCGCTCTGCAAGGGCGATTTTCGCCGCGACGTGGCGGAGTTTCCCGGCTCGGCTGCGGTGGTGCAGGCGGTCGCCGGGAACCCGCGCAGCATTGGCTACGCCAGTTTTGGCTTTCATCTCAGCGGCGTCAAAATGCTGGCGGTGATGAACGATCAGGGGCAGGCCATTGCCCCGGATGCGGAAGCTATCCGCAGTGGCCGCTATCCCTGGGCGCGTCCGCTCTATCTCTATGTCAATAAAGCGCCCGGTAAGCCGCTGCCGCCGCTGGTGGCCGCGTTTCTGCAGCAGGTGCTTTCCGCGCAGGGACAGCGTCGGGTCAGTGAGGCGGGCTACCTGCCGCTCTCTGACGCGCAGATGGCGCAGGCGCGTGCAGCCCTGCAGTAATCCTCTAAGTTGAATTTTTTTCATCATCGCTGAATTTTCTTCAGTTGCAGACAGCGGCCACTCATGTCACTCTGCGTTCAGACATATAGCCATCCAGATGGCTATTTATATCAGAATGAAATTATTTCCTGCCGCAATGATTGGCAGGAGAGACAGGAGTGATCATGCAAAGAGAAACCGCCCCTTTCCGTGCCGATACTGTCGGCAGCTTCCTCCGTCCCGCCGCGATTAAGCAGGCGCGCGAACAGTTTGCGGCCGGTGAAATTGATGCGGCAGCGCTGCGTCAGGTGGAAGATGCGGCCATCCGTGATGTGGTGGCTAAGCAGCGTGAGAATGGCCTGAAAGTCGTGACTGACGGCGAGTTTCGTCGCGGCTGGTGGCACTTCGATTTCTTCTACGGCCTGGACGGCGTCGAGGGCTATGAAGCGGAGCAGGGCATTCAGTTCAATGGCGTGCAGACCAAAGCACACGGTGTGAAAGTGGTGAGCAAGCTCGGCTTTCCGGCTGATCACCCGATGCTGGACCATTTCCGCTTCCTGCAGAGCATTGCCGGTGATGCGGTGCCGAAGATGACCATTCCCAGCCCCAGCGTGCTGCACTTCCGTGGCGGTCGCAAAGTGATTGACGCGGAGGTCTATCCCGATCTGGCGGACTATTTCGACGATCTGGCGCAGACCTACAAACAGGCGATTCAGGCGTTTTACGCGGCGGGCTGTCGCTATCTGCAGCTGGATGACACCGTCTGGGCTTACCTCTGCTCGGAAGATCAGAAGCGGGATATCCGGGCGCGTGGTGACGATCCGGCGCAGCTGGCACAGACCTATGCCCGGGTGCTGAACAAAGCGCTGGAGGATAAACCGGCCGATCTGACCGTGGGTCTGCATGTCTGTCGCGGTAATTTCCGCTCAACCTGGATCTCAGAGGGCGGTTACGGACCGGTCGCTGAAATCCTGTTCGGCAGCGTCAACGTAGATGCTTTCTTCCTGGAGTATGACAATGCCCGTTCCGGCGGCTTCGAGCCCCTGCGCTTCATTAAGCCCGGTCATCAGCAGGTGGTGCTGGGGCTGATCACCACGAAAGTGGGGGAGCTGGAAGATCCGGCGCAGGTGAAATCCCGGCTGGAAGAGGCGGCGCAGTTTGTGAGTCTGGAACAGATCTGCCTCAGCCCGCAGTGCGGCTTTGCGTCGACTGAAGAGGGCAACAGCCTCAGCGAAGACGAACAGTGGCAGAAGATTCGACTGGTTGTCGATATCGCAAATCAGGTCTGGTAGGCCTGTAATGTTGTGCAGACAGGCGCGTAAAACGCGCCTTTTGTGTATCTGCCGCTGCGTTTATGCGGATATTTCCCACCGTCTGTCTGTTTTTCAGGCACATCATCTTGTGTGCCTGCGCCAAAAATCAACGCTATCCTCTGTCATTTGAAAAAATGGCGGGATAAGCTTCTGGTTTTCCGATCCCGTATTGCCTTTCTCCGCTATAAACGTTTTACTTAGCGCCGTTGTCGATCCATCCCTCTGTGAACAGAATAAAAGCAGCTCAAATCACCTGCACTTTTCCCTGCGACGAGCATAATGCGCTGAGACACTCAGTCAGGTCGCGGCTTATATGCAGCGAGGGGGACAACACAAACCCAACTTCCACCGCAACATCAGTGACAGGCCGTATGACACATCGTTTAACTTCGAAGGACATTCTCGCGCTGGGCTTTATGACATTCGCCCTGTTTGTTGGCGCGGGCAACATCATTTTCCCTCCTATGGTGGGTATTCAGTCTGGCGAACACGTCTGGACTGCCGCTATCGGATTTCTGCTTACCGCTGTGGGTTTGCCTGTGATGACCGTGATCGCGCTGGCCCGTGTCGGCGGCGGCGTGGATGCGCTCAGCAGCCCGATCGGCAAGGTGGCGGGCATCGTGCTGGCCACCGTCTGCTATCTGGCGGTCGGGCCCCTGTTTGCAACCCCGCGAACGGCGACGGTCTCGTTTGAGATGGGTATCGCCCCCCTGACCGGTGAAGGCGCGCTGCCGCTGTTTATCTACAGCCTGATCTACTTTGTGCTGGTGATTGGTGTGTCGCTCTATCCCGGCAAACTGCTCGACACGGTAGGGCACTTCCTGGCACCCCTGAAAATCGTTGCGCTGACCATACTGGGCGTCGCCGCGCTGTTGTGGCCGGCAGGCGGGACGATCACCGCCACGGCTGATTATCAGCGCGCGGCCTTCTCCAGCGGTTTCGTCAACGGTTACCTGACCATGGATACCCTTGGCGCGCTGGTGTTTGGCATCGTGATTGTTAACGCCGCCCGTTCACGTGGCGTGGACAATGCTGCACTGCTGACCCGCTATACCGTACTGGCAGGACTGATTGCCGGTCTGGGCCTGACGCTGGTCTACCTCTGCCTGTTTAAACTGGGAGCGGGCAGCGGCGCGCTGGTGGATCAAAACGCTAACGGCGCAGCGATTCTGCACGCCTATGTTCAGCACACCTTTGGCAACATGGGTAGCTTCTTCCTGGCCGCGCTGATCTTCGTCGCCTGCATGGTGACCGCGGTGGGCCTGACCTGTGCCTGTGCGGAATTTTTTGCGCAATACCTGCCGTTATCGTATAAAACGCTGGTGTTTATTCTGGGTCTGTTCTCCATGGTGGTGTCGAATCTCGGCCTGAGCCACCTGATTCAGATCTCCATCCCGGTACTGACGGCGATCTATCCGCCCTGTATCGTGCTGGTGGTGCTGAGTTTCACCCTCAACTGGTGGAACAAGAGCAGCCGGATTATCGCGCCTGCAATGCTGGTAAGCCTGCTGTTTGGTATTGTCGATGCGATTAAAACCACCGGGTTTAAAGCTTTGCTGCCAACTTTCAGCCAGCATCTGCCGCTGGCCGACCAGGGTCTCGCATGGCTGCCGCCGTCGCTGGTGATGCTGTTGATTGCCGCTGTGGTTGATCGGGTGAAAGGATCTGAACAGGTGACGGCTCACTCGTAACAGTCAGCACGGTTTTTTCTTTAACCACGGGCTTGCCCGTGGTTTTTTCATTTCACAGGTACAGGTTGTTATGCAAGAAACCAATAAGCTCAAACGCGGACTGAGCACGCGCCACATCCGCTTTATGGCGCTGGGATCGGCGATTGGCACCGGGCTCTTTTACGGTTCCGCTGACGCGATTAAAATGGCCGGGCCGAGCGTGCTGCTCGCCTATATCATCGGCGGGGCAGTGGCTTACATCATCATGCGCGCGCTGGGTGAGATGTCGGTCAATAATCCTCAGGCCAGCTCCTTCTCCCGTTACGCCCAGGATTATCTGGGGCCGATGGCCGGATACATCACCGGCTGGACTTACTGTTTTGAAATCCTGATTGTGGCGATTGCCGATGTGACGGCGTTTGGCATCTATATGGGCGTCTGGTTCCCGGAGGTGCCGCACTGGATCTGGGTGCTGAGCGTGGTGCTGATCATCGGGGCGGTTAACCTGATGAGCGTCAGGGTGTTTGGCGAAGTGGAATTCTGGTTCTCCTTCTTCAAGGTCGCCACCATTATCGTGATGATTCTGGCCGGTTTCGGCATGATCATCTGGGGGATTGGCAACGGCGGGCAGCCAACCGGTATCCATAACCTCTGGACCAACGGCGGCTTCTTCGCTCACGGCGTGGTCGGCATGCTGCTGTCGCTGCAGATGGTGATGTTCGCCTACGGCGGCATCGAAATCATCGGCATCACCGCCGGGGAAGCGAAAGAGCCGGAGAAGTCGATTCCGCGCGCGATCAACTCGGTGCCATGGCGCATTCTGGTCTTTTACGTCGGCACGCTGTTTGTGATTATGTCGATCTACCCGTGGAATCAGGTGGGGACGTCGGGCAGCCCGTTTGTGCTGACCTTCCAGCATCTGGGGATCGCCGCAGCCGCCTCGATTCTCAACTTCGTGGTGCTGACCGCGTCACTTTCCGCGATTAACAGCGATGTCTTTGGCGTGGGCCGTATGCTGCACGGCATGGCGCAGCAGGGACATGCGCCAAAGGTTTTCATGAAGGTTTCCGCACGCGGCATTCCGTGGGTGACGGTCGTGGTGATGATGTTCGCCATGCTCATCGCGGTCTATCTCAACTACCTGATGCCTGAGAAAGTCTTCCTGGTGATCGCCTCGCTGGCGACCTTTGCCACGGTGTGGGTCTGGATCATGATCCTGCTGTCGCAGATCGCGTTCCGCCGCAAAATTGGCAAAGAGGCGGCCGGTAAGCTGCTGTTCGCCTTGCCAGGCGGCAGCTGGACCGCTGGCGTCGGCGTCGCCTTCCTCTGCTTTATTATCGGCCTGATTGGTTATTTCCCCGATACCCGCATTTCCCTCTACGTGGGGATGGTGTGGATTGTGCTGTTGCTGCTGGGCTATAAGCTGGTGCGCAAGCCGCGCTAATCTTCCGTTCTGCTCTCCCGATTTAAGGGGGAGCAGAACCGGCAATCTCCCGCCTTCATTCTCTTTCCCTCCTGTCTGTTAATTTCTGAAAGGACGCGCTGTCAGCGCAGATTAAAAGTCATTTCCCGGCAGACGGCGTCAGGCAGCAGCGTATGCGGGCAGAGAGGCCTGAATGGCCGGAGGAGGGGAGGGTAAAAGGAAATAAAAAACGGCGAAACCAGTCGCCGAAAGAATCTAAATATTACAGGAAAAAATGTATAAAGGGATGATTGACGGGGCTATCGTAAAACAAAACGCGGAGCGCTGAAAGCCAGCCGGATTTAATTAAGAAAAGGGCGGAATCGCGCTAATTAACAGGGATTAACATTATTCAGACCGCGTTTTTGCTGCGGCCTGAATATGATTAGCCACCGACTCAGGGCAATATAACGGAAATCGGCAGCGTGGCGCTGTTGTCGATGTTTTTCTGCAGTTGTGTCAGCGTAGATTGATAAGGGCAGAGCAGGCCCACCCTGGTATCCCTGCAGCCAGGCTGATGCCACGCCTGATGTAATAACGGGTGTTTTTCATCAACCGGCTGCAGCCGGCGGAGATCATCCAGGCTTTGCGCCTGAAAGTAGATCTGCAAAAAACGTTCCCCACTCCGCGTATCGCGCCAGCGCTCCAGCACCAGACTGCTGCCCGGCGGAATATTCCCGCGTGAATAGCCTGGCAACGCCCAGTCAAAGCCCATCAGCGTGCGCACCATGGCAATATTGGTGTCGTGCGCCACCAGAATTAACCAGCGGGTCGGCGACGTGTCAGAGCCAATCGCCTGCAGCATTGTGCTGAGCAGGATCGAGCCACGCCGCTGGGCCAGATAAAGGATGTCGTTACTGAGGTCGTAGTTTGCGGTCAGCAGTGGCAGCAGTGAGGTGATCTGCGCTGCCGAGGTGATGTGTCCCCAGGCGAGCTGACTGAACGGCAGATTTTCGCTGTAGCCCAGGCGCAGCGTCTCCACCATGCTGGCCATCGCGCTCAGCCCCTCAACGTAACTGCCGCCGTTGCGGGTCTGTCTGAACTGCCAGGGGCGATCGAAGAAGGTGCAGCGGGACGCAGGCGAGCAGACCGCCGCTCTGAGCTGCTGAATCGCCGGTTGCAGCTGCTTTTGCCGCTGTGCCAGATCGCCAGCCTTCTGCTGCTTAGCCGCCAGCGCCCGGGCGGGATCGATGCGGGTGAGCGGCAGTTTGTCGCTCTGAAACAGAGGATCGACATCGCCCGCGACGTGATGCACCGGCACGCCGCAGCCGGGAAAGGCGCCGTCCGTCAGTGCCGCCGCGGTGGCGCGGGTGCGCTGCAACGGGCTGGCCCGCACGTAGACCTGCGCCGCATCGGGGCAACCCGCCGCCAGCAGGCCGAGCTGGCGATAGTGATCGCCCTGCCAGCGCCCCTTATTCGCGACCGCGCTGTAGCCATGTCCGGTCAGCTCCCCATCGGCGGTGCTCCATACCGTCCAGGATTGCTCACTGGCCGCCTCAATCTCTTTGCGGTTCCCCGGCGTCGGAGGCCGCACGCCGTGGCGGCTCAGCTCGACCACCTTCTCCAGCTGATACTCAGCCGCCTGTGACGTCGTGCTTAGCAGACAGAGAGCGGCGAGAATAAGCGCGCACCGACGCAGCCGTAACCGGATCATCTACTCATCCAGAGCGGGATTACCCGTCAGCGCTTTAATCTGTGGGTAGAGGGCCGCATTGGCCAGCAGGACCGGATTACCGTTTTTCAGTCCGTCGTTACGCAGGTAGTCGTTGGTGACGCCGCCCGCTTCGCGCATCAGGACGATGCCCGGCAGACTATCCCAGGGATGCATGTGCGCTTCGTAATAGCCTATCAGGCGTCCTGCAGCAGCCCAGGCGCTGGTCAGCGCGCCGGACCCCACGCGAATAAACATGCCACCCTGCTCAATGAGGCCGGTGATGAAGCGCGAGACGCTTTCGCCGCCGGTGCGGCTGGAGTTGCTGATACCCAGCAGCCCCTCGTTGAGCCGCTCTGCCGCATGGACCTGCAGGCGGCTTTCGTTGAGCCACGCCCCGTGGTTCTTGCGGGCATGAAACAGCTCCTGATGATTGGGGTCGCAGATCACGCCGATCACCGGTTCGCCCTCGCAGACCACCGCCAGCGATACACACCAGTTAGGCAGGCCGTTGACGAAGCAGGCGGTGCCGTCGATGGGATCGATGACCCAGATAAAGGGGGCACCCTGAACCTCGCCACCGCTCTCTTCGCCATAAACGGCATCGTCAGGAAAACGTTCAGCGATTAATGTTTTAAGCAGCGCTTCCACGTTGCGGTCAGCCTCGCTCACCACATCCTGTAAATCCCTTTTGTGTTCCACCACCAGTGTCTGACGTTGCTGATACCATGACAGGGCCCGGCTGCCCGCCGCACGGGCGATGTCGCAGGCGTAACGGTAACGCGCGTCAATTTCAGATTGCGAAGCGGATGACATCTTTTCCTCTTATGATTTTGTGCCATAACGAACGGAAGGCGCGCCTGAACAGGCGGTCTGGCTGTGCTGTTAACGTAACTATTGTTAAGAAAGGCTTCATTAAGCCGCAGTTAGCGGGCAATGGCAAGATGGGGCAGGGGCGGACGACGGGCTTTTTCAGCGGGCAGGTGCTCGTGTCCGCCCGCTGCAGCAGCAGAGGATCGGGTTTTACAGGGTGCGGCTGGTCGCCAGCGCCATTAAACGCGGATAAAAAACAAAAAACAGCGCTTCCAGCTGATCGTAGTGTTCAGTGAAATCCCTGTAGGAGTCGCGCAGTGCCGCCAGACGCGGACGGCGGCTGGCCATGCCGTGCAGGACCCGCTCCAGCCGCTCGGGCTGGGCATAATGTTCAAACCAGCGCTCGCGCCACATCACCGCGTTAAGTTCCTGAAAATCGACCGGCGTCTCCGCCAGATGCGGCACGATGTCGCGCTCGGCGGCGGCAGAAAACTGCGCCAGCGTCTGGCCGGGCATGAACTGCTGCCAGTGACGGGCGAGAAAATGGTCCCAGATGACGTCCAGCGTAATCGGGGCCACGCGATAGGTTTCAGCACGGAACAGCTGACGGGCGCTGCGCACTTCCGGCAGCGTGTCGGTCATGACGTCAAGACGCCGGTGCATGAGAATGCCGTCTGCGACAGGCGCAGACCAGTGCTGGTGCGGGTTACCTCGCACAAAGTCGGCCATCAGATTGCCGAGCAGGGAGCTGTCGGCCAGCTGAGCCAGATGGAGATGAGCAAGAAAGTTCATGCCGCATTATAGGCTGAACTGCCTTTGCGCAGCCAGCTGTTCAGAATTGGTCGGTTTTCCGCTAAACTGTGCCGCCTGTTTTTGCCTGAGAAAGAACACTTCAATGCGTGTCGCCGATTTTGCTTTTGAATTGCCCGAATCCCTGATTGCTCACTATCCCCAGGCGCAGCGCAGCGGCTGCCGTCTGCTGTCGCTCGACGGTCCCAGCGGTGCACTGACGCACGGGGTCTTTACCGACGTGCTGGATAAGCTGAATCCAGGCGATCTGCTGGTGTTCAACAATACCCGTGTGATCCCGGCGCGCGTCTTTGGCCGCAAAGCCAGCGGCGGCAAAATCGAGATGCTGGTCGAGCGGATGCTCGACGACAAGCGTGTGCTGGCACATGTGCGCGCCTCAAAAGCGCCGAAACCGGGTGCAGCGCTGCTGCTGGGCGAAGATGAGAGCGTGAAAGCGACCATGGTGGCACGCCACGAGGCGCTGTTTGAGATTGAATTTGATGATGAGCGCGCGGTGCTGGATATCCTGAACAGCGTGGGCCACATGCCCCTGCCGCCCTATATCGATCGGCCGGACGAAGAGGCTGACCGCGAGCTTTATCAGACCGTCTACAGCGCCCGGCCGGGGGCCGTCGCGGCACCCACAGCCGGTCTGCATTTTGATGAGCCGCTGCTGCAGGCGCTGAAAGAGAAGGGCATTGAGATGGCGTTTGTGACGCTGCATGTCGGGGCGGGAACCTTCCAGCCGGTGCGTGTCGAAACCATCGAAGAGCATCACATGCACGCGGAATATGCTGAAGTCCCGCAGGAGGTGGTTGATGCGGTGCTGGCCTGCAAGGCGCGCGGCAATAAGGTGGTTGCGGTGGGCACTACCTCCGTCCGGTCGCTGGAGAGCGCCGCCAAAGCGAGCCAGGATGCCCTGATCGCGCCCTTCTTCGACGATACCCAGATTTTTATCTATCCGGGCTATGAGTATCAGGTGATCGACGCGCTCATCACCAACTTCCATCTGCCTGAATCGACCCTGATTATGCTGGTCTCGGCCTTCGCCGGGTATCAGCACACCATGGCCGCGTACCGCGCAGCCGTGGCTGAGCAATATCGTTTCTTCAGTTATGGCGACGCGATGTTTATCAGCAAAAATCCGCAGGCGCCGCTGGAAAAAGTGGGCGACTGATTTATCAACCGATAGCCTGAATCGCGCTCTGCGTGACAGAAGGCTATCTGCATCGGACTGTTTCTCCGATGGAGGCTTTGTGAAATTTGAACTTGATACCACAGACGGGCGCGCACGCCGTGGCCGTCTGATTTTTGATCGCGGCGTGGTGGAAACCCCGGCGTTTATGCCCGTTGGCACCTACGGCACCGTCAAAGGCATGACGCCGGAAGAGGTAGAGGATACCGGCGCGCAGATCATTCTGGGCAACACCTTCCATCTCTGGCTCCGTCCGGGGCAGGAGATCATGAAGCTGCACGGCGATCTGCATGACTTTATGCAGTGGAAAGGGCCGATCCTGACTGACTCCGGTGGCTTCCAGGTCTTCAGCCTGGGCGACATCCGTAAAATCACCGAAGCGGGCGTGCATTTCCGTAACCCGATCAACGGCGATCCGATCTTCCTCGATCCGGAAAAATCGATGGAGATTCAGTATGACCTCGGTTCCGACATCGTGATGATTTTCGATGAGTGTACGCCTTACCCGGCGGACTGGGACTACGCTAAACGCTCAATGGAGATGTCGCTGCGCTGGGCACGACGCAGCCGTGACCGTTTTGACAGCCTCGGCAACAAAAATGCGCTGTTTGGCATTATCCAGGGCTCGGTTTACGAAGATTTACGAGATGTCTCGGTGAAAGGTCTGGTAGAGATTGGCTTTGATGGGTACGCTGTGGGCGGCCTGGCGGTGGGTGAACCTAAGCAGGACATGCACCGTATCCTTGAGCACGTCTGTCCGCAGCTTCCGCAGGATAAACCCCGTTATCTGATGGGCGTTGGCAAACCTGAAGATCTGGTTGAGGGCGTCCGTCGCGGCGTCGATATGTTCGACTGCGTGATGCCAACCCGTAATGCGCGCAATGGTCATCTGTTTGTGACCGAGGGCGTGGTGAAGATCCGCAACGCCCGCTACAAAGATGACACGGCACCACTGGATGCGGAGTGTGACTGTTACACCTGTCGCAATTATAGCCGGGCCTACTTGTATCATCTCGACCGTTGTAACGAAATACTGGGCGCGCGTCTGAATACTATCCACAATTTGCGCTACTACCAGCGTCTGATGGCTGGTTTACGCCAGGCTATCGAAGAGGGTAAATTAGAGCGCTTTGTAACTGAGTTTTACCAACGGACGGGTAAAGAAGTTCCGCCTTTAACGTCTGACAATTCATCAATGAGGGAAATTTAATGAGCTTATTCATTTCTGACGCCGTGGCCGCAGCAGGCGCACCGTCTCAGGGAAGTCCGTATTCTCTGGTGATCATGCTGGTGGTGTTTGGTCTGATTTTCTATTTCATGATCCTGCGTCCGCAGCAGAAACGTGCGAAAGAGCACAAGAAGCTGATGGATTCCATCTCAAAGGGCGATGAAGTGTTGACCAGCGGTGGACTGGTCGGTCGCGTCACAAAAGTCTCTGACACGGGCTACGTCGCTATCGCGCTGAATGACACCAACGAAGTGGTCATTAAACGTGATTTCGTTGCCGCCGTGCTGCCTAAAGGCACCATTAAGGCGCTGTAATTCTTTCTTCCCTAAGGGAACTGCCGTGTTAAACCGTTATCCTTTGTGGAAGTATGTGATGCTGGTCGTCGTGATAATCGTCGGCCTGCTCTATGCGCTTCCCAACCTCTATGGTGAGGATCCGGCCGTTCAAATCACTGGTGCGCGCGGAAGCGCCGCCAGTGAGCAGACGCTGGATCAGATTCAGTCCGCATTAAAACAGGACAATATCCAGAGCAAATCTGTTGCGCTGGAAAATGGTGCGATTACCGCGCGCTTCGCCAATACGGATGTGCAGTTACGCGCCCGTGAAGCGATCATGAAAGCGCTGGGTGAAGACTACGTCGTGGCGCTGAACCTCGCGCCTGCCACGCCTCGCTGGCTGACCATGCTGTCAGCAGAACCGATGAAACTCGGTCTTGACCTGCGTGGCGGCGTGCATTTCCTGATGGAAGTGGACATGGACACCGCACTCAGTAAACTGCAGGAGCAGAATGCTGATACGCTGCGTAGCGACCTGCGCGCCAAAAATATCCCCTATACCAACGTCAATAAAATCGCCAACTACGGCGTGGAAATTCGTTTCCGTGACGCCGCCAGCCGCGATGCGGCGATCTCCTGGCTCTCTTCCCGTCATCAGGATCTGGTGATCAACAGCAGCGGCAGCGATGCGCTGCGTGCCACCATGAGCGATGCCCGTCTCAGCGAAGCGCGTGAATATGCGGTTCAGCAGAACATTACGATTCTGCGTAACCGTGTGAACCAGCTGGGCGTGGCGGAACCGCTGGTTCAGCGTCAGGGTTCCGATCGCATCGTGGTGGAACTGCCAGGGATTCAGGACACGGCGCGCGCCAAAGAGATTCTGGGTGCGACCGCAACCCTGGAATTTCGTCTGGTGAACACTACTGTGGATCCGAGCGCAGCCGCCAGTGGCCGGGTGCCGGGTGACTCCGAAGTCAAAAAGATGCGTGACGGCCAGCCGGTCGTGCTCTACAAGCGGGTGATTCTGACCGGTGATCACATCACCGACTCGACCTCCAGCATGGATGAGTATAACCAGCCACAGGTGAACATTTCACTGGATGGCGCAGGCGGAAACATCATGTCGAACTTCACCAAGGACAACATCGGTAAACCGATGGCGACCCTGTTTGTGGAGTATAAAGACAGCGGTAAGAAAGATGCCAATGGCCGTTCCATTCTGGTGAAGCAGGAAGAGGTGATTAACGTCGCCAATATCCAGTCTCGCCTGGGGAACAGCTTCCGCATTACCGGTATCAGCAATCCAAACGAAGCGCGTCAGCTGTCGCTGCTGCTGCGTGCCGGTGCGTTGATTGCGCCAATCCAGATCGTGGAAGAGCGCACTATCGGACCGACCATGGGTCAGCAGAACATTACTCAGGGTCTGGAAGCCTGCCTCTGGGGTCTGCTCGCGTCGATCCTGTTCATGGTGGTGTTCTACAAGAAGTTTGGTCTGATTGCGACCAGTGCCCTGCTGGTAAACCTGGTGCTGATTGTCGGCATCATGTCCCTGCTGCCGGGCGCGACCCTGACCATGCCGGGTATTGCCGGTATCGTGTTAACCCTGGCGGTGGCCGTTGATGCCAACGTACTGATTAACGAACGTATTAAAGAAGAGCTGCGCAACGGGCGCTCGGTTCAGCAGGCAATCCATGAGGGCTACAAAGGCGCCTTCTCCAGTATTGTCGATGCGAACGTGACCACCCTGATCAAAGTTGTCATTCTTTACGCTGTCGGCACCGGTTCGATCAAAGGCTTTGCAATTACCACCGCTATCGGTATTGCGACCTCAATGTTCACCGCGATTATTGGTACCCGTGCCATTGTTAACCTGGTTTACGGTGGCAAACGCATCAACAAGCTGTCTATCTGAGGAGTGCGTTGTGGCACAGGAATATAACATTGAGCAGTTGAACCACGGGCGTAAAGTCGTCGACTTTATGCGCTGGGATACGCTGGCCTTCATCATTTCGGGACTGCTGATCGTCGCTGCGATTGCGATCGTGGGCGTGCGCGGTTTTAACTGGGGCCTCGATTTCACCGGCGGTACCGTGATTGAGATTGCGCTGGAAAAACCTGCCGACCTCGACACGCTGCGCAGCGATCTGGTGAAAGCGGGCTTTGACGAGCCGCTGGTGCAGAACTTTGGCAGCAGCCGCGACGTTATGGTGCGTATGGCACCGGTTACCGGCCCGGCAGGCACCGAAATAGGCAATAAAGTGGTGTCGGTGATTAACCAGACCACCCAGCAGAACGCGACCGTTAAGCGCATTGAGTTCGTCGGCCCGAGCGTGGGCAGCGACCTGGCGCAGGCGGGGGCGATGGCGCTGTTGTCTGCACTGATTGCGATTCTGATCTATATCGGTTTCCGCTTTGAGTGGCGTCTGGCACTGGGCACCGTGCTGGCGCTGGCGCATGACGTCATCATCACCTGCGGTCTGCTGGCGCTGTTCCGTATCGAAATCGACCTGACGATTGTTGCCTCGCTGATGTCAGTGATTGGCTACTCGCTTAACGATAAAATCGTGGTCTCTGACCGTATTCGTGAAAACTTCCGCAAGATCCGTCGCGGCAGCGCTTACGATATTACCAACGTGTCCCTGACCCAGACATTAAGCCGTACGCTGATTACCTCGCTGACCACACTGGCGATGATCCTCATCCTCTTCATCTTTGGGGGTGCGCTGCTGAAAGGCTTCTCACTGACCATGCTGATTGGTGTGACGATCGGTACGATTTCCTCCATTTATGTCTCTTCGGCGCTGGCGCTGAAGCTGGGCATGAAGCGTGAACATATGCTGGTGCAGAAGGTGGAGAAAGAGGGCGCAGATCAACCTTCTATCCTGCCGTAATCGCATGACAGAAATGAAAACGGGCAGCCCTGGGGCTGCCCGTTTTTTTTGCGCCGGCTGTCAGGGTAATGCCGGTGCAGCAGGTGGGGTCTGGGTCGGCACGTTGCCGGTCACGTTATGCACGCGGACGTAGCCGATCTGCTCCGGTGTCAGACCGCTGAGGCGCAGCGGAACGGTGACCGAATGCTGCGGCAGCAGGGAGGCAGGCACGGTGATGGTCTGACTCAGCGTGTCATTGCCGAGCGGCTTGCCGCTGGCGGGATCGAGCTCACCCCAGATCACCGTGGCGTTCAGCGCAGGCAACGGCTGTTCATCCATCGAACGCACCGTGAGGGTTGCCCGCGAGCCGCTCGCTTCAGCCGTGACGGGCGACAGCGTCAGCCGCAGCGTACCGAGACGGGTCTGCAACGCCACGGGCGTATTGGCCTGTGGCAGCAGCCATGCTCCCTGCTGCGACTGGCTGTTCAGCTGCCCCTGAATCTCCAGCGCACTGGCTTGCGAGGTCAGGTGCTGCATCTGCTGATTAAGCTGACTCACTTCCTGATGCAGCTCTCTGACCTGCGGTGTGCTGGCGGTGCTGCTGCACCCGCTCAGCGTCACCAGAGAGAGCGCCACCGGAACCCAAACCATCCTGTTCATAAGTTATCCTTGTCCGTTATTTCGGGATGCGTAACACCTGACCAGGGTAGATCTTATCAGGATGTGACAGCATCGGTTTGTTCGCTTCGAAAATCTTATTGTACTCATTAGCGTTGCCGTAGACCTGTTTCGAGATGGCGCTCAGCGTATCGCCTTTTTTCACCGTGTAGAGTTCGGACTCCGCTGCGCTGTCGGTGACGGTAACCTTGTCTTCCACTTTGGTAATGCCCGCGACGTTGCCCGCTGCGATCAGAATCTTCTCTTTCAGCTCCTGAGAGAGGCCATCGCCGGTCACCGTGACGGTATCACCATTCACTTTGACATCAACCTTGTCGCTGTCGGGTAATCCGAGTTTGTTGATGTGCTCCTGCAGCTTTTTATTCTGGTCATCACCGCCATGCACGGCATCCCACAATTTTTCACCCGCTTCTTTCACAAAGTTAAACAGACCCATACAACCTCCAATGTGTTAGTGGAAAATTTCAATTGCAGCCCTTAAAGCGTAGTCCCTTTTGCTGCAGACGAAATTTAGCATCGTTTATCCTGAGAGGTGAATCCTCTGAAAGGCACGAAGAGATTTTGTTGATTCGCAGTTCGCGCTACACTGTCTGACCCATCACTCTCGCGTCAGGAAACGTCATGCATTGCCCATTCTGCTCCGCTGTGGACACCAAAGTGATTGATTCTCGTCTGGTTAGTGAAGGCTCTTCGGTGCGCCGCCGCCGCCAGTGTCTGATGTGCCATGAGCGCTTTACCACCTTTGAGGTGGCAGAACTGGTGATGCCTCGCGTGGTGAAAAGCAATGACGTGCGCGAACCCTTCAATGAAGACAAAATGGCCAGCGGGATGATGAAGGCGCTGGAAAAGCGTCCGGTCAGCGCCGACGCGGTGGAAAGCGCCGTGAACCATATCAAAACCCAGCTGCGTGCCACAGGTGAACGGGAGATCCCCAGTAAGCTGATTGGCAACCTGGTGATGGATGAGCTGAAAAAACTCGATAAGGTGGCCTACATCCGCTTCGCCTCGGTTTACCGCAGCTTTGAAGATATCCGGGATTTTGGCGAAGAGATCGCCCGGTTACAGGATTAACGTATGGATGAACGCTATATGGCGCGCGCGCTGGAGCTGGCGCGACGCGGCCGTTTTACCACCATGCCCAACCCCAACGTCGGCTGCGTTATCGTACGCGAGGGTGAGGTCGTCGGGGAGGGGTGGCACCAGCGCGCCGGAGAACCCCATGCGGAAGTCCACGCGCTGCGTATGGCGGGCGAAAAAGCGCGCGGCGCCACCGCCTATGTGACGCTGGAGCCGTGCAGTCATCATGGCCGTACGCCTCCCTGCTGTGATGCCCTGATCGCCGCGGGTGTGAAGCGGGTTGTGGCCGCGATGCAGGACCCGAATCCGCAGGTCGCCGGTCGCGGGCTGCACCGCCTGCAGCAGGCGGGCATTGAGGTCAGCCACGGTCTGATGATGCCGGAAGCGGAGGCGCTGAATCGCGGCTTTCTCAAGCGGATGCGCACCGGGTTTCCCTGGATTCAGCTCAAACTGGGCGCGTCGCTGGATGGCCGGACCGCCATGGCCAGCGGCGAAAGTCAGTGGATTACCTCTGCGGCTGCACGTCGTGATGTGCAGCGTCTGCGGGCGCAAAGTGCGGCTATCCTGAGCAGCAGCGCAACCGTGCTGGCGGACGATCCCTCCCTGACGGTGCGCTGGTCCGAACTCAGTGCGGACACCCAGGCGTTGCTGGATGAGCAGCAGCTGCGTCAGCCGGTGCGGGTGATTATCGACAGCCAGAATCGCGTTACGACCGGGCATCGCCTGATTACGCAGCCGGGAGAAACCTGGCTGATGCGCCATCAGCCGGATCAGCAGAGCTGGCCGGCAGGCGTGACGCAAATCGCGGTTCCGCAGCGCGAGCAGCAGCTGGATCTGGTGGCGATGATGATGCTGCTGGGTCAGCGCCAGATCAACAGCGTCTGGGTTGAAGCGGGCGCAACGCTGGCGGGTGCGCTGCTGCAGGCGGGACTGGCCGATGAGCTGATCGTCTACCTGGCGCCTAAGCTGTTAGGCGATGAAGGCCGCGGCCTGTGTCAGTTGCCCGGACTCAGTCAGCTGGCTGACGCGCCTGCCTTCCGTTTCAGCGATGTCCGTCAGGTCGGTGACGATTTACGCCTGACCCTGACGCCGCAATAACACGGGCGGAAAAGCGAGAGCACGCCGCCGAAGAGTATGATAGAATCCGCCCCCCTGCGCGGGGCTAAATAAACCCCTGAAAGGATAAGTATGAAAGTTATCGAAGCTGCTGTTGCAACGCCTGAGGCCAGTGTTGCCATCGTTATCGCGCGTTTTAACAACTTTATTAATGACAGCCTGCTGGAAGGTGCAATTGATGCCCTGAAACGCATCGGCCAGGTCAAAGATGACAATATCACCGTAGTCTGGGTTCCCGGCGCCTATGAACTGCCTCTGGCAGCTCGCGCGCTGGCTAACGCCGGCAAATATGATGCGATTATCGCCCTCGGCACCGTGATTCGTGGTGGCACTGCCCATTTCGAATATGTGGCGGGTGAAGCCAGCTCCGGTATCGCCAGCGTCGCCATGAACAGCGATATTCCTGTCGCGTTTGGCGTGCTGACGACCGAAAGCATCGAGCAGGCCATTGAACGTGCTGGTACCAAAGCCGGTAACAAAGGTGCGGAAGCCGCACTGACCGCGCTCGAAATGATCAACGTATTGAAAGCCATTAAAGCCTGATTTTTGTAAGGGGAATTTTGTGAAACCTGCTGCTCGTCGTCGCGCCCGTGAGTGCGCTGTTCAGGCGCTTTACTCCTGGCAGTTGTCGAATAACGACATTGCCGATGTGGAATACCAGTTTCTGGCGGAACAGGACGTCAAAGACGTCGACATTACTTACTTCCGCGAACTGCTGTCCGGTGTGGCGACCAACAGTGCGTATCTGGATGGACTGATGAAGCCCTACCTGTCGCGTCAGCTTGAAGAGCTGGGCCAGGTAGAAAAAGCGATCCTGCGCATCTCGCTGTATGAGCTGAGCAAACGTGATGATGTGCCCTATAAAGTGGCCATCAACGAAGGGATTGAGCTGGCGAAAGTCTTCGGCGCTGAAGACAGTCATAAATTTGTTAACGGCGTGCTGGATAAAGCCGGTCCACAGATTCGACCCCATCGCAAATAAACAGAAAGGCCGGCTTGCCGGCCTTTTTTCATAGAGGGTTAAGCGGAACGTAATTATGTCTTGTGGTGAATTTGAACTCATCGCACGCTACTTCAACCGCAGAACACGCAGCCGCCGTGATGTCGAACTCGGCATCGGTGACGATTGTGCGTTACTGAGCGTGCCGGAAAAACAGACGCTGGCGATCAGCACCGATACCCTGGTTGCCGGTGTGCACTTCTTACGGGATATCCATCCCGCCGATCTTGGCTACAAAGCCCTGGCTGTTAATCTCAGCGACCTTGCCGCTATGGGCGCCGATCCCGCGTGGCTGACGCTGGCCCTGACGCTGCCGCAGGTCGATGAGAGCTGGCTGTCGGCGTTCAGTGAGAGCCTGTTTGAGCTGCTGGAGTATTACGATATGCAGCTGGTGGGCGGTGACACCACGCGCGGCCCGCTGAGCCTGACGCTGGCGATTCACGGTCTGGTGCCGCAGGGCCGGGCCCTGAAACGCTCCGGCGCGAAGCCGGGTGACTGGATCTACGTGACCGGCACGCTGGGTGACAGCGCGGCGGGCCTGGCGCTGCTGCAGCATCACTGCCGCATCAGCGATCCGGCGGTGCATGAGACACTGATCAAACGCCATCTGCGCCCCATGCCGCGCATTCTGCAGGGACAGGCCCTGCGTGCGCTGGCCTCCTCAGCCGTAGACCTCTCTGACGGCCTGATTTCCGATCTCGGTCACGTTCTGAAAGCCAGCGGCTGTGGCGCACGGCTTAATCTTGATGCCCTGCCGCTTTCTGGCGCGCTAAGTGACCATTTCGACCCTGAGCAGGTTCTGCGCTGGGCGCTGAGTGGGGGAGAAGATTATGAGCTCTGCTTCACCGTGCCGGAGGTGAATCGTGGCGCGCTGGATGTGGCGCTGGGTCATCTGGGCGTACCTTACACCTGCATCGGTCAGATAGCACCGGAGTCGGAAGGCTTAACGCTGCTGGACAATGGCAAGCCCGCTACCTTCCGCCATAAAGGATTTGATCACTTTGATTCGAAATAACGATGTGGCCAAAGGCCGCCTGCGAATGCGTAATCCCTGGCATCTGCTGGCGACCGGTTTTGGCAGCGGGTTAAGCCCGGTGGTGCCTGGCACCATGGGATCGCTGGCGGCGATCCCGTTCTGGTGGCTGATGACGTTTCTGCCGCAGGACCTCTATTCGCTGGTCGTACTGGTCGGCATCTGCGTCGGCGTTTACCTCTGCCATCGCACTGCCAAAGATATGGGCGTTCACGATCATGGCAGTATTGTCTGGGATGAGTTTATCGGCATGTGGATTACGCTGATGGCGATTCCGGTCAACAGCTGGCAGTGGGTGCTCGGGGGATTTGTGCTGTTCCGTATTCTGGATATGTGGAAACCCTGGCCGATTCGCTGGTTTGACCGCAACATGCACGGTGGCATGGGCATTATGGTCGATGACATCATTGCCGGGGTCATTTCGGCTGCCATGCTGTATGGCATCGGGGTCTGGCTGGCGGGCTGATCCGCTCACCCGCGATAAGATGACGCCCGGCAAGGGCGTCATCTGACGGCGTTACTCGAATCCCACCGCCTGATGTGGCTGATAGACCTCTTCCAGCAGGGTAATCTCTTCGTCACTCAGTGTGACATCCACCGCCTTCACCAGATCCGCAAACTGCTCAGCACGCGACGCGCCAATGATCGGCGCCGTGACGACAGGTTTGCTCAGCAGCCAGGCCAGGGCGACCTGTGCCCGCGTCACGCCTTTACTCTCTGCCACCTGCGCCAGACGCTGCGCAATGGCGGCATCATTCTCTTCGGTGGTGGCATAGAGCTTCGCCATAACCTGATCAGAGGTGGAGCGAGCGGTGTTTTCACCCCAGGGGCGGGTCAGCTTACCGCGCGCCAGCGGACTCCAGGGCAGCACGGCGATCTGCTCTTTCTGACAGAGTGGATGCATTTCACGCTCCTCTTCACGCTGAATCAGGTTGTACTGATCCTGCATGCTGACAAAGCGATGCCAGCCCTGTTGCGACTGCATCTGCAACGCCTGTGCAAACTGGCTGGCGTGCATGGATGACGCACCGATGTAGCGCGCTTTACCTGACTGCACGACATCATGCAGCGCTTCCAGCGTCTCTTCCAGCGGCGTGTCGTAATCCCAGCGGTGAATCTGCAGCAGATCGACATACTCCATACCGAGGCGCTGCAGGCTGTCATCAATGGATTGCAGAATATTTTTACGCGACAGACCCTGTGAGAGGTTGCTCAGGGGAAAATAGACTTTGGTGGCGACCACAATTTCTTCACGGCGCGCAAAATCTTTCAGCGCCCGTCCCAGGATCTCTTCACTGCTGCCGTCTGAATAGCTGTTGGCCGTGTCGAAAAAGTTGATGCCTGCGTTCAGCGCCTGCTGGATCAGCGGACGGCTGCTCGCTTCAGGCAGCGTCCAGGCGTGGTTGCCGCGCGTCGGCTCGCCATAGGTCATGCAGCCCAGACAGAGACGTGAAACCTGAAGATCGGTGGTGCCCAGTTGGATTTTTTTCATGTTGAAGCCTCCTGCGTCAGGATAAAAATTTCAACACAGCAGGATGCTGCGCTCCCCGGAGGGAGCGCAGAGAGGAGAGGTTATTGCGTCAGCCAGCGGGTGATCTGCTGCTGAATACCTTCGGCGTCCAGCAGATAGTCATGACGCACTTCATCCTGTGTGCCCTGTGGAATAAATTCATCGGGCAGACCGATATTGAGAACCGGCACAGCCAGGCGTTTCGCCATGATGAACTCATTGACGCCGCTGCCTGCACCGCCCTTGATTGCGCCTTCTTCCAGCGTAATCAGTGACGTGTGGGTGGCGGCCAGTTCGGCAATCAGCGCCTCATCCAGCGGCTTCACAAAGCGCATATCGACCAGGGTCGCATTCAGCGCTTCCGCCGCAGCGGCCGCTTCCGGCAGCAGCGTACCGAAGTTCAGAATCGCCAGTTCTTCACCCTGACGTTTCACCACGCCTTTGCCCAGTGGCAGGCTCTGTAGCGGTGCCAGTAGGGTGCCAACGCCGGTGCCGCGCGGATAACGCACGGCGCTCGGCCCGTCCTGATAGTGATAGCCGGTGTAGAGCATCTGACGGCACTCATTTTCATCGCTGGGCGTCATGATCACCATCTCCGGCACACAGCGCAGATAGGCGAGATCAAATGCGCCCTGGTGAGTCTGACCGTCCGCCCCAACAATACCACCGCGATCGATAGCAAACAGGACCGGCAGTTTCTGGATAGCGACGTCATGGATTAGCTGATCGTAGGCGCGCTGCAGGAAGGTGGAATAGATGGCCACGATCGGCTTATAACCGCCAATCGCCATACCGGCGGCGAAGGTCACCGCGTGCTGCTCGGCGATCGCCACATCAAAATATTGCTGCGGGAACTCACGGGAGAAGGCCACCATGCCGGAGCCTTCACGCATCGCCGGGGTAATCGCCATCAGCTTCGGATCATCGGCGGCCATTTCGCACAGCCAGTTGCCGAAGATTTTAGAGTAGCTTGGCAGACCTTCGGCACTTTTCGGCAGTTCGCCAATGGCCGGATCAAATTTAGGGACGGCGTGCCAGGCAATCGGATCTTCCTCTGCCGGGGCGTAGCCTTTACCTTTCTTCGTCATGATATGCAGGAACTGCGGCCCTTTCAGGTTGCGCATGTTACTCAGCGTATTGACCAGCGTCAGGACATCGTGGCCATCAACCGGGCCGATGTAGTTGAAGCCTAACTCTTCAAACAGCGTTCCAGGCACCACCATGCCTTTGAGGTGCTCTTCCGTGCGCTTAACCAGCTCTTTAATCGGGGGCAGGTTAGTCAGCACGCGCTTACTGCCTTCACGCAGTCGCGCATAGGTTTTACCTGACAGGATCTGCGCCAGGCGGTTATTCAGCGCGCCGACGTTTTCGGAGATCGACATCTCATTGTCATTGAGGATCACCAGCATGTCCGGTTTGATATCACCGGCATGGTTCATCGCTTCAAACGCCATGCCTGCGGTGATAGCACCATCGCCGATAATACAGGCGGTGCGACGACCCTGACCTTCGCGTTCTGCCGCCGCGGCCATGCCCAGACCGGCACTGATAGACGTTGAAGAGTGACCGACGCTCAGCACGTCATATTCACTTTCGCCGCGCCACGGGAACGGATGCACGCCGTTTTTCTGACGGATGGTGCCGATGCGATCGCGGCGACCGGTCAGAATTTTATGCGGATAAGCCTGATGGCCTACATCCCACACCAGATGATCAAAAGGGGTGTTGTAGACATAATGCAGCGCGACAGTCAGTTCGACGACGCCCAGACCCGATGCAAAATGGCCGCTGGAGCGGCTCACGCTGTCTAACAGATACTGACGCAGTTCATCACACAGTGCAGGCAGCTTCTCTTTCGGCAGGGCACGCAGCTCCTGAACCGTGTTTGCCAGCGCCAGTGTCGGGTATTTAGCAATATCAAAACTCATCAGAGACTCATTATGGAAGTTATTTGTCGCGTTCAATTATGAAGCTCGCCAGCGCCTGCAGTGCTGTAGTGTTATAGGAGTGCGCAGCGAGCAATTCCAGAGCATCAAGGGCTTCCTGATACAAATCCCGCGCTTTGGCACGGGCGTTTTCTAAGCCTAACAGTGAAGGATAGGTGCTTTTGCTCAGTTGCTGATCGGCACCCTGACGCTTTCCGATAACGGCGGTGTCACCCACCACATCCAGGATATCGTCCTGCACCTGAAACGCGAGACCGATAGCCTCTGCATAACGGTCAAGCAGCGGCAGGGCTTCACGGCCCGCATCGCCTGCGGTAAAAGCCCCTAAGCGGACGGCTGAGCGGATCAGCGCGCCGGTTTTGTGGCGATGGATCTGCTCCAGCTTATCGAGATCCACCGATTTACCCTCGGCCGCCAGATCAAGCGCCTGACCGCCGCACATGCCGGCCACGCCGCTGGCGTTTGCCAGTTCAGAGATCATCCGCAGCCGGTACTCCGCGCTGACGCCCGGCATGGCTGCATCCGTCAGAATTGAGAAGGCCAGCGTCTGCAGCGCATCGCCCGCCAGTATCGCCGTATCTTCGCCATATTTAATGTGACAGGTCGGCTGCCCGCGACGCAGTGCATCGTCATCCATCGCAGGGAGATCGTCATGAATCAGAGAATACGCATGAATGCATTCAACCGCGGCGGCGGGCGCATCCAGACTCGCCGGGTCGGCGCGGAGCATCTCGCCGGTCGCGTAGACCAGAAAAGGGCGCAGGCGTTTACCGCCCAATAATGCCCCATATTGCATGGCATTAACCAGAGGAGAACTCTGAAAAGGAAGTGGCGCTATAAAACGCGTCAGCGCGGCGTTGACCTGCTGCTGATACGCGTCAAGTGATCGGACAAAATCCATTAGTCATTTTCCGGCGTGAAAGCAGTGAGGTCGGCATTTTTATCGTCGTTCAGCAGAATGCGGACACGCTGTTCAGCCTGCTGCAGCGTCTGCTGGCCTGTCCGCGCCAGCTGCACGCCGCGCTCAAACTCGTTCAGGGCTTCTTCCAGCGGCAGTTCACCACTTTCCAGACGGCTGACAATCTGCTCCAGCTGCTGCAATGACGTTTCAAAGCTGGCTGGCTGTTCGGCTTTTTTCGGCATATTTCGTGTCGACTCACGGTTGGGACATTATCTCGCAATCGGTCATGGTAGCTGAGACCCTATGATTAGCAAAATAATCAATGCGGCAGCTGATGAAGAAGCAGTCACCTGACAAAGGTGATATACTTCCGCGCCTCGGATGCGGTTGCGCCTTGCAGCCCGCAATTTTGTGATTTTACCAGCTAAGTGCTGCCTCTTTTAGCACTTATTTGCCCAACGAAGCTGTGTCGCTATGAAGTTTATCATCAAGTTATTTCCTGAAATCACCATCAAGAGTCAGTCGGTGCGTTTGCGCTTTATCAAGATTCTTGCCAGCAATATCCGTAACGTCCTGAAAACCGTCAGCGACGACATCGCCGTTGTGCGTTACTGGGATCACATTGAAGTGCGCTCAAAAAACGACGCGCTGCGGGACATTATTCCCGATGAGCTGACGCGCATTCCGGGGATTCATCACGTTTTAGCGGTTGAAGATCGCGACTACACTGATATTCATCACATCTTCGAACAGACGTTAGCGCAGTATCGCGACAGCCTCGAAGGAAAGAGCTTCTGCGTTCGGGTTAAACGTCGTGGTAAGCATAGCTTCAGTTCGCAGGATGTGGAGCGCTATGTGGGCGGCGGGCTGAACCAGCACATCGAAAGCGCCCGTGTGCAGCTCAAAAACCCGGACGTAACGGTTAATCTCGAAGTGGACGAAAATCGGCTGACGCTGGTGACCGCACGCTATGAGGGGCTGGGCGGTTTCCCAATCGGCACACAGGAAGATGTGCTGTCGCTGATTTCCGGTGGCTTTGACTCCGGCGTCTCCAGCTACATGCTGCTGCGTCGCGGCAGCCGCGTTCACTACTGCTTCTTTAATCTTGGCGGTGCCGCCCATGAGATTGGCGTCCGTCAGGTCGCGCACTATCTCTGGAACCGCTTTGGCCGTTCGCACCGGGTGCGCTTTGTGGCGATCAATTTTGAGCCTGTCGTCGGCGAGATCCTGGAAAAAGTGGATGACGGTCAGATGGGCGTGGTGCTGAAGCGCATGATGGTGCGTGCCGCTTCCCGCGTGGCGGAGCGTTACGGCGTACAGGCGCTGGTCACCGGTGAAGCGGTCGGACAGGTCTCGAGCCAGACGCTGACCAACCTGCGTCTGATTGATAACGCCTCCGATACGCTGATTCTGCGTCCGCTGATCGCTCATGACAAAGAGCACATCATCAAAGTCGCCCGGGAGATCGGCACCGAAGATTTTGCCAGCACCATGCCGGAATATTGTGGGGTGATATCCAAAAGCCCGACAGTGAAGGCGGTGAAAGCGAAGATCGAGGCTGAAGAGCAGAATTTCGACTTCACGATTCTGGATCGCGTGGTGGAAGAGGCGACCAATGTTGATATCCGCACCATCGCTGAGCAGACAGAAGAGGATGTGGTGGAAGTTGAAACCGTCGCGCTGCTGAGTGAAAACGATGTGGTGCTGGATATCCGCGCCATCGACGAGCAGGAAGAGAATCCGCTTGAGCTGAAGGCTACGGAGGTGAAATCACTGCCGTTTTACAAACTCAGCACGCAGTTTGGCGATCTCGATCAGAACCGGACCTGGCTGCTTTATTGCGATCGCGGCGTGATGAGCCGTCTGCAGGCCCTCTATCTGCATGAGCAGGGCTTTAAGAACGTGAAAGTCTACCGCCCGTAGTGCTGGCTTACGTCAGTCAGACCCTGCCGGGGTCTGACTGATGAGCCTGATCACGCCTGATAGTCATAAATGCCGGGTGCCAGCACCAGCTGTGCGGCAACGTCGCGCGCCATTTCTTTTCCCACCAGCAGATCGATCAGCTTCAGCGCAAAATCCATGGCCGTGCCGGGTGCCTGGCTGGTGAGCAGTTTTACCCGCGGGTCCCAGACGACGCGGCGCTCCATCCATTTCTCCGCCGGAATGGTCTCTTTTAAGCCGGGAAAGCCGGTCATGTTTCCGACAGGAAAGAGATCGTGGGGCACCAGCACCGTACCTGCCGCCGCGCAAATCGCCGCAACGATTTTATCGCTGAGATGAAACTGACGCACCGTTTCGACCAGCAGCGGGCTGTCACGAAAGGTCTCCGCGCCTTTCAGGCCACCGGGCAGGACGATAGCGGCAAAATCGTTGTCGGCGATCTCGACCAGCGGGGCGTCAGCCAGCAGGCGGACACCGCGTGAGCAGATGATCTCCCGGCTGCCATCGCTTTCGACGCTGGCGGTGACGACGTTCAGCCCGGCACGAACCAGCAGGTCGATGGTGGTGACGGCTTCGGTCTCTTCACTGCCATGTGCCAGGCAAACCAGCACCGATGCGTTCGCGGTCATAATGGGACTCCTTGCGTTTGACAATGTCATACAGACGGGTGTTCTCCGACAGCACCAGGCCGTGCGTCCGGGCGCGGCGCAGTAGAAAGCCGCTGATGTAGTCGATTTCGGTGAGCCGCTGCGCGCGGATATCCTGCAGCATGGAAGAGGTATTCGCCGCCGTGCTGTCAATCACGTTGAAGATAATATCCTGCAGGCTTTCGCTGGCTACGTTCTGGCCTTCGCGCTCCATGACCCAGCTAATCTCTTCGCACAACTGCGCAATCTGTTCCGGATACGCACGCAGCGCGCCGTTCTGGCACTCATATTTCACGCTGAGCGGGTTGATCACGCAGTTCACCGCCAGCTTGCGCCAGCAGGCCGCGCGGATGTTGTCATGCCAGGCGACATCGGGCAGGGCATGGTGCAGGATGTCAGCCAGATCGCTGTAAGCGGCGCTTTTGCGGTTACCGGGACCGATATGGGTAATGCCGCTGGCGATGTGTTTGATAACGGTGCCATCGCGCATCGCGGCGTGCGTGGTGACGCCACGCAGCAGCGGCTGAGTCAGCCCTTTAAGCTCTTCCAGCGTGCCCATGCCGTTATGCAGCAGCAGCACCGGGCAGTTTTCCGGCAGAACGCTTTCCAGATTTTTCACGGCGGGCGACACCTGTGGCGCTTTTAGCGTCACCAGCAGCAGCTGGCTTTCCGCCAGAAACAGCGGATCGTTAGCGATGAAGGTGCGGTTTGCTATGTTGCCTTCCGGGTCGACCACATTGGCCGAGCAATAGGGCTGCGGCACCCGCAACCATCCCTGCACCTCATGTCCCTGACGGGCGAGCGCTGTCAGCCAGACCTGACCCAGAGCACCGCACCCTAACACGGTAATTTTCATACTGCCTCCCGCTGGCGGGCTATCCATTTATTATTTACTGTCACACCATGAGTATAGCGTCGTGCACAGCCTGATTTTATTTAGCACCGTAAGACGCGTATTATGCATGTCACTTTAGCGTCAGGAGAAGAAGAGATGCCATCTTTCGATATCGTTTCAGAAGTCGATCTGCAGGAAATTCGCAATGCGGTGGAGAATGCCAACCGTGAGGTGTCTACCCGCTTCGATTTCCGCAACGTGAGCGCCGAGTTTGAGCTCAACGAAAAGAATGAAACCATTAAAATCACCAGCGAGTCTGATTTCCAGGTTAAACAGCTGGTCGATATTTTGCGCGAAAAGTTACTGAAGCGCGGGATTGAAGGCGGTGCCCTGGAGGTGCCGGAAGAGATTGAGCACAGCGGTAAAAGCTGGGCGGTCGATGCCAAACTGAAGAAGGGCATTGAGAGTGATGTAGCGAAGAAGCTGGTGAAGCTGATCAAAGACAGCAAGCTGAAAGTACAGACCCAGATTCAGGGTGAAGCGTTACGAGTGACCGGCAAAGCGCGCGATGATCTGCAGAGCGCAATGGCGATTGTGCGCGGCAGCAATCTGGGGCAGCCGTTCCAGTTTAAGAACTTCCGCGATTAAGTGGGGGAGGCTGAATTTTCAGCATGAATGCAGTGATATAAACCCGGCTCAGGCCGGGTTTTTTGTTATCTGGCAGGAGCACCTCATCCCTGAGGTGCGCCCGTTGCCGGGCCAACGCTCTGCGTTGTTCAAAAACGCTCCCGGCGTTTTTGTCCCTGGCCCGCGATGCTTTGCTACAGGCACAGGCTCCCATCGCTTTGAATTTCTGAGTTGTCTGTAAGAAGACTTGTGCCGGGTTTAAGATTAAGCACAAAATCAAATTCGGGGGGATTCAGCAGCAACGTAGAAGCTAAAGGGGCGCAGGGAACAGGGGCAGAAGAGGAAAGCGTCCCGCGCCAGGACGGCGCGGGACGAGTGTGCCATGGATGGCGGCTTTTGCGACTTTCCGATCTGACCCTGTTCCCTGAGCCAGCTCGATCCTGAAGCGAAACGAGCGGAAGTTGTCGCGAAAATTTTCTTAAACTAGCAACTCCCCAGCAACGCTTCCAGCTCAGGGCGGCTGGTCACTTTACTGTCGATTTTGATGTAGGCACTTTTCTCTTCCGGCACGATAAACACGGAGTTCACCCCTTTCTGCGCTTTCAGGCGCTGCTCCAGATTCGGCAAAGCCAGTGCCGCGTCACTCAGCACAATTCGCAGGCTGCTCACATAAGGGGGTTCCTGCATCGTCATACTGACAAACAGCCAGGCCGCAGCCACCATTGCGCCGACCATAAACACGGTCTGTGCATCGAAATGACCAAACACCCAGCCGCCCATGCTGCCGCCAACGGCCACACCAAGGAACTGGCTGGTGGAGTAAATGCCCATCGCCGTTCCTTTGTAACCGGCAGGCGACTCTTTACTGATCAGCGAAGGGAGAATGGCTTCCATCAGATTGAAAGCGAAGAAGAAGAGCTGAACCCCAACGACCAGCGTCCAGAAATGGCCTTCCGCACCCCACAGCACGATCTCGGCAATAACGATCATCCCGACGCAGCCCACAAAGACGCGCTTCATGCGACGCTTCACTTCGGCATAAATGATGAACGGCACCACGCCCGCAAAGGCAATCAGCATGGTAGAGAGATAGACTTTCCAGTGTTCCGGGGCCGGGAAACCCGCCTGCTCAAACTGCCCCGGCAAGGCGACAAAGCTCGACATCAGCAGGATATGCAGACAGAAAATACCGATATTCAGCTTCACCAGGCGCGGATTTGCCAGCACCTTGCGAAAGCTGCCTTTGACCATGCCCGATTCACGGTTCAGCACATGATGCGGGGTGGATGGCACCACCAGCAGTGTGATGACGATACCCAGCGAGGCCAGGATCGCAATCATCCAGAACAGCGCCTGCAGCCCTAACGCGTGCGTAACGACCGGACCGATGACCATCGCAATCGCGAAGGTGACACCAAAACTGATGCCGATAAAGGCCATCGCTTTGGTGCGGTTCTGCTCTCGCGTCAAATCGGAGAGCAGCGCCATGACGGCAGCGGCAATTGCGCCGGAGCCCTGCAGCGCACGGCCCAGAATAATGCCCCAGATAGAGTCCGTGCAGGCAGCAATAACGCTACCCAGAACAAACAGTAGTAGTCCGCCCACGATCAACGGCTTTCGCCCGATGCGATCAGAAAGCAGACCAAAAGGAATCTGAAAAATCGCCTGGGCCAGGCCATAGATACCAATCGCCAGGCCGATCAGCGTTTCACTCGCGCCCTGTAATGCCATGCCATAAGTGGTCAGTACCGGCAGGACCATAAACATTCCCAGCATGCGCAGGGAAAAGACCGTACCGAGGCCCCATGTGGCGCGCAGCTCCACCGGAGTCATTTTATTAT
>Ga0308172_1000160_pt1 | contig 125926 bp, 136 predicted proteins | sample PhyGR2_FD_202134 | JGI IMG/M metagenome (GOLD analysis project Ga0308172, IMG submission 202134) | Phyllosphere microbial communities from UC Gill Tract Community Farm, Albany, California, United States - DLSLSG.R2 | ecosystem: Host-associated > Plants > Phyllosphere > Unclassified | place... | reverse complement strand
GGATGAACGGCTCGGCGGCGGTGGATTTAGGTCTCGATGACGACGCGCTGGCCGTGGAGTGGACTATCGGCGGTTTTCCTGACGATGATTTATGGAGTCAGTACGCCGTGCCGGGTGCCTCTGATGTACCGCTGCGTTTCTCGGGTTCTTACCAGCGTGACGATACCGGCGATATTAGCGGTGTGGAAATCGTGCTCCGTGGCCGCCACAAAGAAATCGATGGCGGTGACAACAAGCAAGGCGAGAACACCGAGACCAAAATCTCGACCCAATGCACCTACTACAAGTTGATTGTGGACGGCAAAGAACTCATCGAGATTGACGTCGTCAACATGATTGAGAAGGTCAACGGCGTTGACCGCTTAGCACAACACCGTAAAAACCTCGGTCTGTAATCTGATGGCCGGTCAGGTGCAACACTGGCCGGTTAATCCCCTGTTTAAAGAGAATAATCATGAAAGATAAAAACACCCCTGAGCACGTCACCCCTGAAAATGACAATCTGGTGACGCTGGAAAACCCGATTAAGCGTGGCGATCTGCTTATCGAGCAAGTGACCCTCATCAAACCCAATGCGGGAACCCTGCGCGGCGTGAGTCTGGCGGCGGTGGCAAGCTCTGATGTGGATGCGCTGATTAAGGTGCTGCCGCGTATGACCTATCCGCCATTGCTGGAGAGCGATGTGGTCAAGTTAGAGCTGCCCGACATGATTGCGCTGGCCGGTAAGGTGATCGGTTTTTTGTCGCCGAATTCGGCTCAATAGACTTTCCCGCCGACTTATCGGTCGATGACCTGATGGCGGATATCGCAGTGATATTTCACTGGCCGCCCTCAGAACTTAACCCCATGAGCCTGACCGAGCTCGCCCTCTGGCGCGACAAAGCGCTACAACGAAGCGCTACACCAAACGGACGTACTGATGAGCAATAATCTAAAATTGCAGGTGCTTCTCAACGCCGTCGACCGAGCCAGCCGCCCGTTTAAAGCGATCCAGACGGAGAGTAAATCTCTGTCTGGCAGTATTCGCGACACGCAGAAAACCCTCAAAGAGCTGAATACCCAAGCGGGACGCGTTGAGGGCTTTCGCAAAACGAGCGGCCAGCTCGCCGTCACCGGCCAAGCGTTGAAGAAAGCCAAGCAAGAAGCCGCCGAGCTGGCTATCCAGTTCAAAGCCACCGAAAAGCCGACACGCGCACAGGCGCAGGTGATGGAGTCTGCCAAGCGCGCCGCCTCTGAGCTCCAGCTTAAATACAATGGCCTACGCCAATCCGTGCAGCGCCAGCGCCTCGCCTTACAGCAATCAGGCATTAATACCCGAACGCTATCCAGCGATGAGCGCCGCCTAAAAACCTCGATAAACGAGACGACCGCTAGCCTCAATCGCCAGCGTGATGCACTGGCGAAAGTCAGCCGACAACAGGCCAAACTCAACGCGGTGAAAAAACGCTATGAGTCCGGTAAACAATTAGCGGGTAATTTGGCCGGAGCCGGTGCCGCCGGTGTGGGTATGGCAACCACCGGTATCGTGGCGGGAGTGGCTGCACTCAAGCCCGGTTATGACTTTGCGCAGAAAAACTCAGAGTTACAGGCCGTACTCGGTCTGGATAAATCGAGCGCGGATATGTTGGCGCTGCGTGGTCAGGCACGCCAGCTCGGTGACACTACGGCCGCCTCCGCCGGTGACGCTGCCGCCGCGCAAATCATCATCGCCAAATCGGGTGCGGATAAAAACGGCATTCTCGCCGCCACGCCCACCACGCTGAATATGTCACTGTCTAACCGTCGCAGCATGGAAGAGAACGCCGCGCTGTTAATGGGGGTCAAATCAGCCTTTGGGCTGGCTAACGATAAGGTGGCACACATAGGGGATGTTATCTCCGCCACAATGAATAAAAGCGCCGCCGACTTTGAGGGGCTCAGCGACACACTGACCTACGCCGCGCCGGTAGCTAAAAACGCTGGTATCAGCGTCGAGGAAACCGCCGCCATGGCCGGTGCGCTGGCTGACGCTAAAATCACTGGCTCGATGGCGGGGACGGGAAGCCGCGCAGTCATCACGCGATTACAAGCGCCGACCGGCAAAGCCCATGACGCTATCAGCGAGCTCGGCGTCAAAACCGCTGACCGCAAGGGCAACATGCGCCCACTGTTCTCTATCCTCAAAGAGATGCAGAAAAGCTTTGATAAAAATAACCTCGGCACCTCGCAGCGTGCCGAGTATATGAAGACCATTTTCGGCGAGGAAGCCAGTTCGTCGGCGGCGGTGCTAATGACCGCAGCCGCCTCGGGCAAGCTCGATAACCTCACCAAGATGCTGCAAACCTCGGATGACAAAACCGAGGAACTGGTCAAGGTGATGCAAGACAACCTCGGCGGGGATTTTAAAGAATTCCAGTCAGCCTATGAGGCCGTGGGGATCGACCTGTTTGACCAACAGGAGGGCGCGCTACGTCAACTCACCCAAACCGCTACGAAATACGTGCTTAAGCTCGACCAATGGATACAGAAAAATAAGGGCTTATCTCAGACCATTCTAAAAATTGCCGGTGGTGCGGTCGCTATCATTGGCGTTCTTGGTGCGATTGGTCTGGTGGCGTGGCCGGTGGTGATGGGGATTAATGCGATCATTGCCGGAGCCAGTTTGCTCGGCACCGTCTTTGCCGCCGTCGGTAGCGGTATTTTAACGGTGCTCGGTGCGCTGACGTGGCCGATTGTCGGTATTGCAGCGGCTATTGTCGCCGGTGCTCTGCTTATCCGTAAATATTGGGAGCCTATCAGCGCCTTTTTTAGCGGCGTAGTGGAAGGGCTCAAGGCTGCGTTTGCGCCGGTATCTGAGATGTTTGCGCCGTTAATGCCGGTGTTTGATTTGTTGGGGCAAAAACTCCAAGCGGCTTGGAAGTGGTTCGGGGATTTGATTGCGCCGGTGACATCGACGAAAGAAAGCCTCGATAGCTGCAAAAATGCCGGTGTTGAATTTGGTCAGGCGCTGGCGAGAGTACTGACGGCACCGCTCAATCTATTTAACGCGATAGGCAGCAAGGTCGATTGGCTGTTAGAAAAAATGGGCTTAATGAAAAAAGAGTCTGCCGATATCGATGCCAATGCTAGCAAGGTTAATCAGTACGCCACCGGCGCGAACGGTCGAGGCTACTCACCTTCGGGCGGAATACTCACCGGCGGCTATGCCCCGGTAAAAGCAGGCGGCTCAAACTACACCGACCAAAGCACCAATAACTACGCCATCACCGTCCCGACGCATCCCGGCCAAAATCGTGAGGATGCCAAAAACATGATCCGCGAAGCGCTCGAAGAACGTGACCGTCAACGCCGTGCGGCTGGTCGTTCGCGTATGACCACCGATTAAGGAGCCCTGACTATGATGTTAACGCTCGGGCTGTTTGTCTTTCAGCTCCAGACATTGCCTTATCAATCGTTACAGCAAAGCCTCGATTATCGCTGGCCGTCAAACAGCCGTGTAGGGCAGCGCCCCACTTATCAGTTTTTAGGTGCTGGCGAGGATAAGGTTACCTTGTCGGGTGTGTTACTGCCTGAAATCACCGGCGGCGCGCTGTCTATGCTCACGCTTAAAACGATGGCCGAGCAGGGTAAAGCATGGCCGCTGATTGGTGGCGATGGGGCAATCTATGGCATGTACATTGTCGCCAGCATGACGCAGACACAAAGCGTCTTTTTTGCTGACGGCAGTGCTCGCAGGATTGAATTTAGTATGACCCTAACCCGCGTTGATGAATCGCTCGGGGCGATGTTCGGAGACCTGCAACAACAGGCCAACGACTTAGCCGGTCAGGCGGGTGAGATGGCGCAGAAAGCGCAGGATATGGCCGGAGGGTTATTTTCATGATGACCAGTATGCCTATCGCCGCCGGTGCTGATATTACGCCCGCGTTTATGCTCACCCTCGGCGGGGATGATATTACCGACAACCTCAGTCATCGCCTGTTGTCACTGACGATGACCGATAATCGCGGCTTTGAGGCTGACCAGCTTGATATCGAGCTTGATGACAGCGACGGGCAACTCGCTATGCCCGCTCGCGGCGCGGTGCTGTCGTTATTTCTCGGCTGGAAAGGGTCGGCACTGATTGGAAAGGGTCAGTTCACCGTTGATGAAATCGAGCATCGAGGCGCGCCGGACACGTTGACCATTCGCGCCCGTAGCGCTGATTTTCGCGGCTCGCTTAACTCCCGCCGCGAGGTGTCTTACCACGACACCACCCTCGGCGCGGTGGTGAACCAAATAGCCGAGCGCAACCAACTCGACACAGTGCTGGCAAATGGCTTTGCTGAAATTGCGATCCCCCACATCGACCAATCTCAGGAGAGTGATATCAAATTTCTTACCCGTCTGGCCGAGCGCAACGGTGCTGAGGTATCGGTCAAAGCGGGGAAGCTGTTATTTCTCAAAGCGGGGAACGGCGTGACGGCCAGCGGCAAACCTATCCCGATGATGACCCTCGAGCGCAGCGACGGCGACCGCCACCAGTTTGCGATCGCCGACCGCAACGCCTACACCGGTGTCACTGCAAGCTGGTTGCATACCAAAGACCCGAAGCCGAAAAAGCAAAAGGTGAAGCTACAACGTAAAGCTAAGCCGAAGCACCTGCGTGCCTTGCACCACCCCAAAGCCAAACCGCCCAAGGCGAACCCTAAAGCGGCCAAATCACAAGAAGAAAAACAGGGCGAGTATCTGGCCGGTGAGTCCGATAACGTGCTAGCGCTTACGACAATCTACTCGACCAAAGCACAGGCGATGCGCGCCGCACAATCCAAGTGGGACAAACTGCAACGCGGCGTAGCGGAGTTTTCTATCAATCTCGCCATGGGGCGCGCCGATTTATATCCAGAAACACCGGTGATGGTAAAAGGGTTTAAGGCCGTCATAGACCAACAGGCATGGACGATCACTAAAGTGACCCACACCCTCGGCGATGGCGGCTACACGACGGCGCTAGAGCTTGAGGTTAAGCTGTCTGATGTGGAGTATGAAGACATCAGTAACTGAGACAATCAAAAACAGACATTTGCGAGAAAAAACCCACTCAACTCACATTTGTGAATTTAAATTACATTTATTGAGTTTAATGGTAAAATTCGCATACTAAATTTTGAGAACTGGAGGTTATTATGATGCATTGTCCAATTTGTCGCCACGCGGCACATGCACGCTCAAGTCGCTATTTAAGTGAAAATACTAAAGAGCGTTACCACCAGTGCCAAAACATCAATTGCAGCTGCACGTTCGTTACGATGGAGTCAGTTGAGCGCTACATTATGACACCAGGGAGTATTACGCCGGTTGCTCCCCACCCTACTCGCGATCAACAAGTGCAGATGTGGATATAACCTTCCCACGATCAAATATACGAAAGCCTGCCTTTGCAGGTTTTTTTATGCCCTAAAATGCATAAATAATTAAAACGTATCTGGGAATTTATTTAAATAAATAATGAAATATGATGAGGAAGAGCGGAGGGGAAAAATTAAAGTCGCCAATCTGCCGCCATTTTGCCGCCAATGGCACAAATCGCAGATACAAAAAAACCGCCTCTCGGCGGCCACGACACTGCTTTATTGCTTTGATTATTCTAGTAAATTTCCTTGGTACCCGGGACGAGACTTGAACTCGTACAGCCTTACAGCCGAGGGATTTTAAATCCCTTGTGTCTACCGATTCCACCACCCGGGCTAAGGAAAATTGGAGGCGCGTTCCGGAGTCGAACCGGACTAGACGGATTTGCAATCCGCTACATAACCGCTTTGCTAACGCGCCAAAATCTTTAGCTTTCTAACTAAACCCGCACTTTCGTGCCAGCTTTTAAATTTGGAGCGGGAAACGAGACTCGAACTCGCGACCCCGACCTTGGCAAGGTCGTGCTCTACCAACTGAGCTATTCCCGCTTAGCATTTTAGCTAGTAAACCTCACTAACTTAGCTGCTTGTATCTTCTGGCTTTTCGTCGTTGCCGTCTGATGCGATGCATTCTACTTATCTCACGAACCGCGTCAACATCATTTTTATCTCACAACGACTGTTTGCTGATTTTTAACGCATTTCGATCACGGTTCGAGCAAATCATTCCGTGCAGCGTTCAAATATTGGAACATTGACCAGAATGTCAGAACTGCCGCAATGTACAACGCGATGACGCCCGCAATGATCACATAGGTATCAGGACGCCATAACAGCCCCACTAAGGCTAGCATTTGTGCAGAGGTTTTTACCTTGCCGATCCAAGAAACTGCTACGCTGCTGCGTTTGCCAATTTCAGCCATCCACTCACGTAGCGCCGAAATAATGATTTCGCGCGCGATCATCGTTGCAGCAGGCAAAGTGATCCACCAGACGTGATAATGCTCGCATACCAGCACCAACGCCGTTGCCACCATCACTTTATCAGCAACCGGATCAAGGAATGCACCAAAGCGCGTTGTCTGCTTCCACCGGCGGGCGAGGAAACCGTCAAACCAGTCCGTTACCGCAGCAAACACAAAAATCAATGCGCAGGCAAATGAAGCCCAGGTAAACGGAAGGTAAAACGCCACAACAAAAAATGGGATCAGGACAACGCGAAACAGAGTGAGTAAGGTCGGTATATTTAATCGCATAGCGTGAGGTAACTATCTTCCATATGTGGATATTATTTGTATGTTGCTACAATGCCCCTAGTGTTTCAATGCATTGTGGATCTTTTCTGCCAAAGCCTGTGAAATACCTGGCACTTTTGCAATTTCTTCCACGCTTGCATTCATCAAAGGCTGTAGACCACCCATGTACTTCAAAAGCGTTTGACGACGTTTTGGCCCAACACCTTCTATAGTTTCGAGAGAGCTGGTATTGCGCACTTTTGCACGTTTCTTACGATGGCCTGTAATCGCATGATTGTGAGAATCATCGCGAATATGCTGTATCAGGTGCAGTGCCGGGGAGTCGGGAGGCAATGAGAAACCTTCGCCCTCCGGTTGTAAAAACAGCGTTTCGAGACCTGCTTTACGATCGCTGCCCTTCGCGATACCCAGCAATAAAGGACGATTTTTATCCCAAGGCACATCAAGTTCGGCAAAAACGTTTTTCGCCTGCCCTAACTGACCTTTACCGCCGTCGATAAAGATAACGTCTGGAATTTTATCTTCTTCAAGCGCTTTGCCATAGCGTCTGCGCAACACCTGATTCATCGCCGCATAGTCATCACCCGGCGTAATACCGGTAATATTGTAGCGTCGATACTCAGAACGCACCGGCCCGTGTTGATCGAAAACCACACATGAGGCAACGGTTTCTTCACCCATGGTATGGCTGATATCAAAACACTCCATACGGCGAATGTCAGACAGATGCAGCACTTTCTCGAGCTCCGTTAGCCGCTGATGAATAGTCGACTGTTGAGAAAGTTTAGTGATCAATGCCGTCTGCGCATTTGTTTTCGCTAATTTTAGGTAGCGAGCGCGATCGCCTCGTGGTCGTGTTTGAATATTCACCTTACGACCAGCGAGTTCTGAAATAGAGTCAGACAAAATATCTTTTTCAGGCAGCGTGAAATCAAGCAAAATCTCACCCGGTAGCGTACGTATTTGGCTACCTTGCAAATAAAACTGCCCCACGAAGGTTTGCACGACTTCGCTCAGTTCAGTCCCACTAGGCACTTTAGGGAAATAACTACGGCTGCCTAATATTTTACCCTGTCGGATAAAGAGTACGTGTACACATGCCATACCTGAGTCAAACGCAACGCCAATAACATCAAGATCATCACTGTTGCCAGAAACAAACTGTTTCTCAGTAACGCGTCTTACGGCTTGAATTTGATCCCGGATCCGCGCGGCCTCTTCAAACTTGAGCGTTTTGCTAGCCTCTTCCATTCGAACGACGAGTGAATCGAGCACTTGGCTATCTTTGCCAGACAAAAATAAGCGAACGTAATTTACCTGCTGCTCATATTCCTCATCGCTCACCAAACCTTTAACGCATGGGCCAAGGCAACGACCAATTTGGTATTGCAGGCAAGGACGCGAACGGTTGCGATAAACGCTATTTTCGCACTGTCGAATAGGAAAAAGCTTCTGCAAAAGTGCGAGAGTTTCACGCACAGCATAGGAGTTCGGGAACGGGCCGAAATACTCCCCTTTCGCATGCTTTGCTCCACGGTGAATGGATAACCGAGGATGATTGTCAGCACTGAGGAAAATAAGGGGATAGGATTTATCATCGCGCAACAATACGTTATAGCGCGGCTGATAGAGCTTTATATAATTGTGTTCAAGCAGCAAAGCCTCTGTTTCCGTATGGGTCACGGTAACATCTATCTGGGCGATATTTTTAACTAACGTTTCCGTCTTGCGACTTCCCACGTTTTGGCGAAAATAGCTCGATAGACGTTTTTTGAGATCTTTGGCCTTACCGACATAGATAACCGTCTCAGTGGCGTCATACATACGATAGACGCCGGGCTGGTTGGTCACCGTTTTTAGAAACTCTACGGAATCAAAACGTTCAGTCACTGTTTAACAGGTTCTCTGCATTGCACAATCCATGGCGAATTGCTAAATGAGTCAACTCGACATCACCGTTAATATTGAGTTTGCTAAACATACGATAGCGGTAGCTATTTACCGTTTTCGGGCTCAAATTGAGCTGTTCAGAAATCTCCGTCACTTTGCTGCCTTTAGTGAGCATCAGCATAATTTGGAGTTCGCGTTCAGATAAGCACCCAAACGGCGAATCTGTCTGCGGCGTCAATTGGCTCAACGCCATCTGCTGTGCGATATCAGACGCAATATAACGTTGTCCAGAATGAACGGCTCGTATGGCGTTCACCACCTCTTGCGGCGCGGCACCTTTGCTTAAGTATCCAAATGCGCCAGCCTGCATAACCTTCGCCGGCAACGGATTTTCCGTATGAATAGTCAGCATAATAACTTTGACGTCAGGGTTATAACGCAATATTTTACGCGTTGCCTCAAGTCCGCCAATGCCTGGCATATTCATGTCCATTAATACGATATCTGCGCTGTTACTGCGGCACCATTTGACAGCATCTTCGCCACATTGTGCTTCACCAACAACTTTGATCCCTTTGATATCTTCAAGAATGCGTCGAATCCCTGCGCGCACCAGTTCGTGGTCATCAACAAGAAGAACGCTGATCAAAGAAAAGTCTCCCCAAAGAAGGAATTAATGACATGTTTTTATTGCCAGTAAGCTTCGATAATACTGTTTTTTTAAGCAAGAATGAATAGTTTAATCACTTAATACTGATTTTATCTTCCTAAAGATACAAGGTTCTATTTCTCAACCCTAGTCATGCACAAAAAGCGGCTTAGTCAGTGAATAGATACAAAAACACGGCTCGTTGATATCCATTAAAATCAATAAGTTAATAATAAATCAACATTAACAACATCTTTGTATAATTAAACGTAAACAAGTCGTGAAGTTAATAGTTTTTTTGCTAAAACATACTCTTTGACCTAACAGAAAATATCGTTTTAATAATGAAAACTATTAAGAACAATAACAATTTGAATATATTTCACCCACGCCGAACAAACATTAACCGTTTGAAACTATTTAACTCTCCCCTGCGAGTAAAAGTTAAAACCCCGCTTTGATAAAAGCGATCGCTCTCATGCATCCTCAAAGTTTTTAACCTGTGGTATACTCTGCAGCTTAAAAAAATCCGTCCTTGATGAGCAGCTCTTCCCATGCATTGATCCATTTAACTTCATCAAGGGCAAAACATTCCATTAAAGGTACAATATGAGCAACGTAGATTTCTCAACCGAATCCACTATCGAAACTCTGGCCAATGAAGTCGCGTGCTTAAAAGCCACTCTGACCTTCATGTTAAAAGCCATGGGCCAAGCCGATGCGGGTAAAGTGATTATTAACATGGAAAAATTTGCGGCTCAGCTCGAAGATGCCTCTCAGTCAGAGTCTTTCAAGCACGCTATTTGCCAGATTAAACACGCTTACCGTCAATAATCTGCTTAGATTTGGCTTGCACCCTGCTGTAAGCCAAATCTTGTACTGTTTTGTCCCTGAATAGTTCTCCGCCTTGCTTTATTATGCAATGATACTGCTTAAATATATAAGTATGAGCGTGACTAACAATGGGATTGTTGTTCAAAGCATTACTAGGTGCATTCGTTGTTTTGCTGATTGCTATTTTGGCTAGAAGTAAAAACTATTATATTGCTGGCTTGATCCCTCTTTTTCCTACCTTTGCGCTGATCGCCCACTACATTGTTGGTACAGAGCGTTCTATTGAAGCACTTCGTTCAACCATCATCTTTGGGATATGGGCCATCATTCCCTACTTTATCTACCTTCTGTCCCTCTATTTTCTGATAGCACATCTGCGTCTCTCATTCTCTCTCATAATCGCCGTATTCTGCTGGGTTGCCTCTGCTTGGGCCTTAGTAACGTTGTGGAACAAATTTCATGGCGTTGGATAATCACCTTCGCTAGTTTTTTTATCGTCAATAAAATCAAGTATCTTATGACTAAGGTTAATGTTTTGATGCGAGTTAGGAGCCATTATGTTAATTAAAACTTAGCTAAAGGAGCTTGACGATGGAGCCTCTCTACGGATTTGTCATTCTGTCACTCGCCATTCTTACCGTTAGTTTATTTGCATATTCCCGCAGAGGCGGGATATACGCGATATTCAGTTGCTTAGGCATGGTGATCCTTGCCGCTGCTCTTTACTTTGCTGCATTTTATATCTCCGATGGGGCTGAACTAACTGCAGGAATAGCCACCTTATTATCGCCAATTGCAGGCGCACTTATCGTGTTCACCACCAGTTATGCAGTACGCGAGCAGAAGCAATGAAAAGATATCTCAGCTAGAAGAGCCTTTCGGCAAAGGGCGATTTTAGATTTGTGAGATGTGATGACAATACATAGAAGAAGATACAAATAACAAGGCCACCTTGCGGTGGCCTCTTTTGTGAACTTATGCCCCATCCCGGCGCTTATCTCCGGCACTCGCTCTCGGCGGTGTTAGCTCTTTAACGGGGCAAAATCACTATGTCATAATACCGTGAGTTATAATTAGCAATTATTGCTATCGCACTTAGTAATTAGTGCGCTAATGGATTCACTGCTTGCACTCATGATCATAACATCAATAAATTACGTTCAATTCCGGCGCTTATCTCCGGCACTCGCACTTTGCGGCGTTAGCTCTTTATTTGAACGCCAACGCACTATATAGACACTTGGCTAAACACTCTATGAACAAAGGATGATGATTTCTATTGATGCATTCTTATACTTAGTTATTGAGCTTAATTATCTGAATAATTGATATAAATTTTATCTCTATTTTCTAACAAGCATTCATATAACAACTTTTAAAAAAATCAGACAAACCTAGCAACATAAATTAACCGTTAACATGTTTTTATATACAGTATTTGTTTTTAATTCCCGATAAAATGCAGCGACTGCAGAAAATAACTTTTCTACATATGAACTCATACATATAAATATTTAAACAACTAATTTTTGAAGGAAACAAAAATGGATAAACTCACCTGGTTCAATAATGTTGAAGATCGCACCCATCCATGGGAAGGCATGGGGCTAACTTGGTTAACTACTGCGCTTAACGTTCCCAATGTTAGTTCTGCAGTTGATTTCTACACCAATTCGATGGGGATGGTGGCTATTGCAGAACTGGAAGACGATAATGGAGAAATGTTATTCGCACGCATTCGCTATCGTGGAACCAACTTTACGATAAATAAGGAAGGCTGGGACTCTGACTTAAGCAGCCCACAAACATCAGGTTTCCCAACACCGTTCATTTTCTATATGTACGTTGATGACACAGTGGCGTTGGTAGAAGCTATGAAACAAGCTGGCGCCAGTGTCCTGAGTGAGCCAACTGAAATGTTCTGGGGTGATTTAAAAGCACGCGTGAAAGATCCCTTTGGCTTTATCTGGGATATTGCGCAAAAGATATAACAGCCATGCTTTGGCTCATCGTCGCCACTATAATGTGATAGTGGCGAAAGGGTCTACAGCTAGATAAGACCTAACAAAAGTCCGCTCATTGCGGATTTTTTCTATTCAACGCGATAAACATCAGGATGTTCCATCGTTGCTGCCTCATGATATATATCATCAAGCCATTGAGGTATTTCATCTTCGGCAATGAAATCAGGAATAATCACATCATATATTCTCGAACACTTATATTCCGCGCCTGAAACATTAAAAAGCAAATACCCCGTCTGACTTCTTTTAACACCGATAAGACGACCAAATACATTGAATATCATCATAACAATCCCTCTAGCTCACACTGCCTTCAGGCATAGTAGCACTATTACACGAGGAAACTAGGCTGGTAGATTGCGATCTGTCCATGCAGAAAGGGATAGCGCTGGCAAAAAACCGCTGTCGCCACTTTGTCGCCATCATTGATTTTAAGCTAAGAGAAACCACTGGGAATAATGCTTTAGACTATTGATACTGAAAGGATTTGTTGGTGGGTCGTGGCGGGTTCGAACCGCCGACCAATTGATTAAGAGTGGCTAGAACCACTCCTAACCCATTGTTTTAACAGGTGCTAACCGCATTCACACTGTGTCATACCTGTATATCTCACCATATAAACTATCTATCGCATCGTGTGGTCACGACACATAAACGACACAGATAATTCCCCTCCTCTCTCACATCACATACACGGGTTGTCATCAAACTCGCTCATGGACATATCATTGACGACATGTGTCACCACTCCGAATATCTCAAATCCTGTTTCTTCATCAGCAAACGTCACATCATCATAATTTTCCAACTTGGCCAAACAAGGCACCGGCATCGTTAGCAACCTGCGCAAGACGAACTCACCGCAGAGTGCTGCAACAACAACACTTCCGTGCACCGCTCTTTTAGAACTGTCGATAACCAGCAACGCATCTTTAAGCACGCCGGCACTTGGACAATAGTCTGGGCACTTCATGAAGTATGTCGCGTGCGGTGTTTTAATGCATAGCTCATCCAGACTGATTGGCTTGTCTGTGTAGTCCGCTGCTGGGGATGGAAAGCCCATATGTCACCTAGGAAATAACTGTTTATACATACAGTATATTTATGTAATAGGCAGTTGTGAAGGGGCTCAATTGGAGAATAAGGGAAGATTCTGATTAGGCAGGAAATAAAGATGCAGCACAAAAAACGAGCTCTGCTCCAGATGGTGCCCTCATAAGTGAGGGTGCCATGCGATCAATAGCTGATCAGACGCTTCTCAAATGCTAAACTCTGTCACCACTTAAAATTACTCTTATTGACAAATGCTTAAGCTACTAACTAAATATGCATCGATTGGCATTATAAACACAGCTATTCATTGGATAGTTTTTGGCTTGTTGTGCTACTCACTGGGAACAACTCAGGCCATGGCTAACTTAGCCGGTTTCTGTGTAGCGGTTACATTCTCCTTCTATGCTAATGCCCACTTTACCTTCAAGAAGAAAGCCACTGGGAAACGGTATTTTGCTTTTGTGACATTTATGGGGTTGATAAGCTACTTAACTGGACACTTATCGGATGCATTATCGCTTCCTCCGATTGCAACATTTTTAATCTTTTCACCTGCAAGCGTACTTATTGGGTTTGTGTATTTTAATTTCATTGTATTCAAGGGCGAAAAATAATGAAAATTTCTTTAGTTGTACCAGTGTATAATGAAGAAGACACTATCGATATCTTCTATCAGGCTGTAAGAAATAGCCATGAGTTAAAAAATTATAACATTGAAATATTATTTATTAATGATGGAAGCAACGACAAAACCGAAGAGATTATTAATTCGCTGTCTTCATCAGACGAATTTGTTAAATCATTTAGTTTTACCAGAAACTTTGGCAAAGAAGCTGCTTTATTCGCTGGTCTTCAGCACTCAAGTGGTGATGCTGTTATCCCTATTGACGTTGACCTGCAACACCCAATCGAGGTTATACCTCTTCTTATAGAGAAGTGGCAGTCTGGTGCTGACGTTGTTCTAGCCAAGAGCACCGAAAGGTTTACTGACGGATATCTTAAGCGTAAAACTACGAGTTGGTTTTATCGCTTGCATAACAAAATAAGCAATCCGAAGATCGAAGAGAATGCTGGTGACTTTAGGTTAATGTCTAGAGAAACTGTTGATAATATAATAAAGCTAACTGAAACTAATCTATTTATGAAGGGGATATTTGCTTGGGTTGGCGGTAAGGTTGAGGTTGTTGAATATACACAAGCTGAACGTTCGGCAGGAAAGTCAAAATTTAATGGTTGGAAGCTATGGAATCTTGCTCTGGAAGGGATAACTAGTTTCTCTACGCTTCCGCTTAGAGTGTGGACTTATGTTGGCTTTGTAGTTTCATTCTTTTCATTTGTGTATGCATCATGGATGATTATAGATAAATTAGTATGGGGGAATCCAGTATCTGGTTACACATCTCTAATTGCTGCAATCCTGTTCCTAGGTGGAGTTCAACTAATTGGGCTTGGCGTTCTTGGGGAGTACATAGGAAGGATTTATATTCAATCAAAAAATCGCCCGCTGTATCTAATTAAAAAGGGGGATAAAAAATGAAAATTAACAAACCAAATGCTTCAATTTATTTTTTTATTGTGTTTTCTTTTCTTTTTTATCTTCCTATTGTTGCTCCCGGTGTTTTTTATCGTGATGATATAATTAGGTCAATTGAAAACTTCACCGGATGGGGTGGTCTTGGTGGCCGCCCTGGAGGTGACTACATCTGGAAAATACTAACTTTAGGTGATATTGCTCCCATTATATCACCTATGACAGGGATTATTTCAATATTACTACTGTCATACTCAGTTTACTTTCTATACGAAAAGACATGCAACTATATTGGTGGCTGTAGCAAATTAATTTTTTTGCCACTAATAATTTCTCCATTTCTTTTACAGAACATGTCTTATCAGTATGATAACATAATAATGATACTTCCATTATCATTATGTTATATCTCAACAGGACTCCTATTTAGAAAAAATATATCATCTTGGGTTTTTTATTCTATATCTTTATTTGTATCTTTATCATGCTACCAAATGGTAATAAATGCATATATAGTAATGTTGTTATTCTTCATGTTTGTAATATTTGAAAAAGAAGGCGAGATAAACAAAAAAACAATAAAATATGCATTCATAACATATTTATCTACAGCAATACTTTACAAGTTCATTGTTATTGATAATTTCACACCAAAGTCGAGAAGTGGTCATATAAACACAATAAATGAACTAGTTGGCAATATTTCAAAATCAATTGATAGCATTCACAGTGCAATACATGGCATTCAGCTTTATGCTTTAATTATTTCATTTTTAATATCATTGATTTTAATTTTATTAATTGGAGTCAGAAGGAAATTAGTAATGTCACTTGTGATATTGTACATTTCATCACTCTTGTTTGTTCTTGGTCCTGTAATATTGTTAACAGAAGGGGTTACAACTCCTCGGCAGTTTATGTCATTTGGTTCAGTTGTTTTCTTTTCATTGTTTGCATCTAGATATTTTGTTAATGTAAAATATCTTTATGTACTTATTTCAATAGCCTATATATACCCATCCTACCTTACATCTTATAAATACTCTGCGAGCCTAATAAATCAATATAACTATGAAAACAAAATGGCTTTTTCCATTGCAATGAATCTATCTGAAAAAATTAACGCTAAGGATACAGTTTATGTGCAAGGTTTTTTTAAGTACACCCCTCAAGTTAAAAATATTGTTAATAACGATACTTTCATAAAAGACATGCTTCAAAGAAATGCTTGGTATCCAAGAATGTTAATATCATCATTTTATAGTGGAAATATACTAAACAATTGGGTTCTTAAGTACCATGACGTGGAAGAAATTCGCAATGGTAAAATATTATACAACAGTCAGGATTATTTAATATCTAATTACAAAGGTAGATATTACGTGGTTCTTAAGTAATAAAATCTTTTAAAATAGCCTTTATTAAGGGGTGACATATGACACCCCTTATATTTACATGCTATGACGCACTCTCGGTTTTCATAACTCCGATTGTGCTAGATACAAGTCCTGATATTTCAGAAGGCCCCACTATTCTGAATAGATTTGGATCCCTTCCGATGGTAACGCCAGAAAAAAACGTCCCTAAATTTCTAACTCCAACAGCATCCATCTTCAATAGCATATAAAGCGTGCCTCCAACAACCCCCTCATACCACCCAGTATAACTGGCAAGCCCTACGGGATCAGATACTGCTTTTTTTATGGCAATAGCTGAAGTCCCAATGTTACCATTACCATTACAAACAACGTCCATGACTAATGTACTTCTGCTTCCAGTATCGCCACGGATAGAAGTCAAAGTCCCAGCGCACCCCGATTGCGCCGCCGTGCTTTTGGTTCCCATAACTCTATAGCATTCACTAGCCGGTTGATTTGTAGGGAGTGTGAATGAGCCATAAATTGACTTGCCTTCCCTTCCCCTGTATTGAGTCCCGCCAAGATTTCCAATGGTGGCAAAGCAGTTGGTGGTAGCGTCATAATCTATAGGGTTTGGAAATTGCTCGTACTTATATTGCGTAAAGTAACCAATATCTAGCAGGGAGCTAGCGCGAAGTCTTGCTGGTGAGCCAAGGAAAACACTATTGTCTGTCGCGTTTACTTGGTCGATTTTTATAGTTGAACTCGTAAGGTCGAATAAATATGAGTTGCTATATTTACCCAGCATGGAGCAGAAACCAATTGATATTTGACTTTCTGTCGCCTTTAAATAGGTTCCATTTTGCGCAGGATTTCCTGACCAAGAGTCCAACCACTCGCCGCCTAACGTCTGAATATGGCCTCTGAATTTATTAAAAACATACGCCACACCACCCGCGTTATCACAACTGAGAACGCCTATTTTAGAATATTGAGAATGTATATCGTAACCATCAGCTGTGACTGCACCAACATGGCACCTGTCGATTGTTATACTAGTACCAATCCCTGCTGACGTACCAAGCCGAAACCCGTAACCAAGTGGGTAAGTGACGTTGTCGTCATGGCTTTGTACAATTATACCAATAAGTGTGACGTCTACAAAAGAGTCGCCCAACCACACGCCAACGCGACGCGCCATTATAAATAGGTTTTCAAAATGAGAACAAACAACACCGCCAGAGGTGCTATAAATCCCAACGGATTCCTCTGTAAGGTCAAGAATAGACATGTTCTTTATAGCCATGCCTCTCTTTCCATTTTCAGTGGGAGGCACGTTTGTTGAGTTTATATAAAACACAGCATTCACGTCTTTTGTGCTAACTGCTGTTTTTCGAATAATTGTTTTGCGACCTTCTCCGATAAATTGAGTCCCATTACCCTTGTAATATGATTGAATATCTGGGTCTGGCAATGTTCCGTGGCCTTGGTCATATAAAGGAATTGAATCAGAAACCAAATAAATTCCAGCTGGAACAAATATAGACTTACCGATATCGGCAGACACTCTTGCGGCATTTTTAAAAGCCTGCGTCCAATCTGGCTGATTAGGAATATAAAAATCTAAAATTGATAGTGTCTCAGCGTTCTTATCATGCTGAGTTCGAGCGGCTGTATTGTCGTATGGCTGTTTTACTCCAATTAGGGCATCACCCTTTCCATTATCAGGAGACGCTAAATCTTCTTTAAATTCGTTTAGTACTGATAATGCAGTGGCATCACCTACGCTAAGCCATGCTCCAGCACCTATTCCACCTGTAGATTCTGGCGTAGAGTTCGGTGGAACGACTTTATGACCAGAGGCAAACGAACCAGTCCATTTGTAATACTCTCCATTAGCTTCGTTGAAAAGCACCTCATTGGGTTTTGTGATGGTCGCACCAATTGTGAATGAAACGTCTGTGAGCGTGATATACCCAAATGAATTCATCACTTGCTGGGCAAGATTGTTAATACCTTCGATTGTGTAGTGCTCATCCCCGAAGCGGTCAATATATTTTTGCTCAGGTGAGGTAACAAATTCGTCGATTTTCCCAGCGTTAAACTTAAGATCACGAGCTGATTCACTTGGGACTGGTAGATTTGTAGGTTGAGTCGCCATAATTTTTCCATAAAAAAACCCAGCGCTATGGCTGGGCTATTGAGAGTGGGTATTGGTTAGACGTTGTAGTCTGGTTTTGCGTCGAAATACTCGTCACACGTCAGTGAGAACGTGCCGTCAGAGTTAGGTTTCTTGTCTGATACTCGCCATCGCATGGCCTCCATTTCTGCGGTTGTGGCGATTACGTAGCGTGATGGTGATTGAACGTTGTAGCCGTCGAAGATATTGAGTGTGATGTTCAGTACTGCTGCGGTGAATCCAAACTTGGTATCGGTACGCGGGTATGCTCTGATTTTGTCTGTAGAGTTGCCAATCGAGTCGGTTACCCTGACATACATGTCGCCAGCAAAGTTAATCTGCTCACTCGTATCAAAGTCATTGCCGTTTCTAGCGACGATGTAACCAGCTTGCTGGTTTGTGTCGTATGTATCTGCAACAACAATCATTTCACCAGGCGAAACATACTCACCATCTGCCAGCGTCTTCATGTTCATCTTCATGCGAGAGTTGATAAGCCGGTTTACTTCCAGAATCGCTCTATCCTCTGCTTGATATTCGTTTCTGCACCCGCTCAACGATATCTTCAACGGAGATAAGGCCGCTTGCTCGACAATCCCTGTGTCCGTAATGCGATACCGGATATAGGTCTTCTTGTTTGTCTTCGGACTGACATACTCAATTTCTACACCGTCGTATCCTCCGGGCATAGTCATGTCGTAACTGATTTTGTATTCGTCTGCCACGATATTGGCGCGGTTGAATACAGCAGAAGGGAACTCTTTGCGCTCATCTCTGGCGAACGTAAGCACGCCATCATCCCAATATGCGATTACTCGCGCCGTGTTGCAGATAGTCTCTACGCGGTTACCAAGGGAGATATCCTCATCGTCAAACGTGTAGTCGAAATAACCAAGCCGCGGATCCGGTAATGACTGATAGATACTGTAAAGCTCATGCAAATCTATCGTGTCTGCTGGCTGTTTCCCTATCACTAGCCACTCATGCGTGACAGCATCAGCAAAGCTTCGCGACGGCCTGAGCGTATAGTCAACAGTGCGAGTATTGATGTCATAGCTGATTGTGTGACGCGTAACGAGTGCGTTGTATTTGCGATCACGTGAGCCAGTAGCCTGTTCCGTGGCGCGTACAGTGACTTTCACCAGCGTGTCATCTGGATAGCTCACATTCTTGCGTCTCGTTACTGAGTGCGCTTCGGCGATCTGCAGAAGATTGCTATCAGAACTGTTATTAGTCTTTCTCAGTTGAAATGCATACCGCGCCTTACCGTACGGGGGCGTGAACTTGAATGTTCCGTATATGTAATCAGCGCGATTGTAACTTGCGTTGAAAACATAGCCTGAGTAGCTGTACTTAGGAGATATCCTATCGTTGTCGTCATTTACAGCCCAATACTCAATCAAGAAGTCAGCACCTTCTCGCTTACCAAGCTGAGCTTGGAGATGTACCCACAGCTCATCGCCTTCAATCGCCGCGAAGTATGGCCCCGAGATATTCCCTTTGTTTTCAGTCAGCGTGAATATCGTGTTGTTGATAGTCGAACCAGATGGTATCTCGACTGGGCTGTTGATGGCCGATAGCTGGAATGTGAAGTATTTAACTGGGTCGATAACAGAGCCATCATCTGACTCAGTCGCAGCATCCAACGACGCAGAGAAGGTTACATTCTCGGTTACGTTACCAGATGCTAAATGGCGTGTAACATTGACGGTAACCTGCACAGGTAGTGGCTTGGGAATGTCATAGAAGTAATCAAAATCAGATGACTGAACGATTTTAACCGCTGCAGATGTGCCAGTTATCGTACCTGACACGACATCATTCGTTGTTGCCGTAGCGACTTGCTCGCTATTGTCCTCGTTAGGCCCCAGCACCTCCTGCCCGTCTACATCGTCAAATTCGAATCCCTGAATGATTTCTGGGATGACGGTGCCAGGAGGATAAAACTTGTAACTTGCTCCGGCGATAGCTCCGAGGCTGGACTCTGAATAGCGTACGCTCTCAACCGTGTATTGCCCGATCCCGAAGTTCATCCACTCGGTGACGTACTTGATATTGTCAGTAAACTCGAACATAGACTGCTGAATTAAGTCTGGGAACGAGCGAACCTGACCGTAAATATCAGGACGCGCTTGATATGTGCGGGCAATATTTGTTTGACCGGTCAGCTTATTGTTCGGACTTTCTTTTGCGTTATTATCCGCAGACGTCGAGAATGAAGGCTTAGGCGCCAAGAAAGAGAATACTTTGGTGACGAGTTTGAAGACCGGACTCAGGATATCGCTGACGATGCTTCGCGGCTGGCTGAATATCTGGATACGATGTAGCTCTGTGAGTTCAAACGAAAGCTCGGCCTCCTCGTCTGCCAACACGCCATTGATGACGATCGCAATATCCCTATCAAACGCTTGCTGCTCCAACCACGTGTAAAAGTTAGAGCCGTTGGCAAGCTCAATTCTCTCCTTCGGCACTCCGGGCAAGTGCTGTATTTCTAGAAGTGCCATACGAATAAAACTCCACTTTAGTGAACACCTTTTCCATTACGCGCAGCTTGTCGAGCCTCACAGAGCCATTGAGGCCGCGGCTATGTAATGCCATCCCATTGAGCACTAAACCTACGTGCTCAGCTCTACGCCCCATATAGCCAACAAAAATGCCATCCTCGATGGGGATTGGTTCCCGCTGCCAAAACACCACTTCTTCTCTGTAACAAGTCAGAAAATCACGGTTACTTTCATACCCAGCCTTGTGATGTACTTCTTTGCCGAGAACATGCCGGTAATACAGCGCGACGAGGCCCCAACAGTCACAGGATTCCATCGAGCAGGCACGGTTAGCCCACGGAACGCCGATCATCCGTTTGATAAAGTCAGATTTAGTCATGGTTTATCCGATTTCGAGACCGGGCCATTCTGCTGGGTCATACAGCAACGCCACGTTAGTATTGAGCGGGTTTGTCATTGATAAAGAGACGTTGACGTTATCAGCATCAAGTGAGCAATCTTTGACGTACAACTGCCACTCTTTGATCGCAGTTGTCATGTCTTTAGAGTCAAACAGCCGATAAGTCACGGTGATAGGCTCAATGCGGCTATACGAACGCCAAACCTTCAGTTGCTGTTTGAAGTCCTGAGCCAAACGACTGAACTTAATCGTCGAATCGATTATCGGCGTGCTGCTTTGCTGGCTTTCTGAAAGCTCGAAGCGGCATGGCTTATACTCCACCCCGCCGAGCGTCTTCGGGAAAATTTGGTTGTTGACTAGATAGAAGCTGCCAAACGATACATGATGAAATTCAATGGTCTCGTAGATTATCCGGCTCGGGCGCTGAGCCCGATACTCTCGCAGTGTTGGCACTATGGCACCCTCGGTAATGATTCAGGGTCACGGTCATCAGGATAGCCAGTGACAATGATATCCAGCCAGCTCGCCCAAGGCGGCGGCAGCTCGACAATGATGTCGTCAAACTCATCATCAGCGTTATTCAACTTCCGGCAGATGACACTTCCCGACCATGTGAAAATATTTCCCGTCTGGTTCCACGTGGGCCACGCCGTAAAATGCAGCTCCTGCAACTCTATGCCTGTGTCTCCCGTGCCGTTGTTCAGGCGCATAGAGAACCACTGGTTACAGTTATCGAGATAGTTCGGGCTGCGCAGCCACTGCATAAAGGCGCGATGCTGTGTGATCGTGAATATCCACTTGAGAGAGAATGACGTTTTTAAATCGTCGGTTAACTTCTGAAAGATTGGCGCACCGACAAGCGGCTGATCTGTTCTGAATCCGGTATCTGTCGCCGGACTCTTGTCAGACTTCTGCGCCAGCGGCAACCAGTCAGGATATGGAATTGTCATTCATGATCTCCAGACAATAAAAAACCCGCCGAAGCGGGTTAACTGACTTCACTAGGGCCTTCAGGAATATCATAAATATTCATCTCTGCGCCGGTAATGTCCCCACCGTTCGTGATCGACAAATACTCATTGGCAGGAATAATCCCCTCAATCACCGTTCCACCAGATGTCGTAATTTTAAAATTAATTACTCTGTTAACACCTATTTTTACTGTTTTACCAACTTCCAATGACGCTGATTTCCATGATTGCTTGGGTTTGTCCATTCTTACCTCGTTATTGAATCGCTCGCCTTGGAGCTTGATGATACCTTGATATTGATTGGCTAATAGGCCCACCATTGCTTATATCTGCAACGATGGTCTGTATGTTAACAGAACCATCCTCATTAACTGTGGCTTGGCTATCAACAGTTGCGCTAGTGTAGTTTTGAATATTGTTATATACGATAATACCACCGCTACCACCGGTCTGTAGGTCAGCATTGCTAATCACTTTCCCACCGTCGCCGGGGATCATGTAATTCTTGCCGCCAGATTGCAGAAGCTCGGGCGCGCCTCCCTCGCCGACCCGATACATAGAACCGGCAGACACGGGCCCACCATTTTTACGCATACCGGCCAATGCTAGCCCGCTGGATAACCCGACTGTGCTTGTTATCGCAGCAGCAGCTGGGACGGAGTTTGCGCCTAAGGTTGCAAGCGATGTCATTGCAGCCGCAGGAGCCCAAGCAGAAGCGACAACAGCAGCTTGCCCTACTGATGCAGCAGTGGCCGCCGTACCCATCGTCTGACCGACAATGAAGTTTTTGAGCGCTTCAACACCAACCTGAACCAGCGAGTTGATAACGCTATTCAGTATCGTGCTACCAAGCGAACGCATAGCATCTGAAACTGACATTGTTCCTGTGAGAAGCCCGGTGATTGCGTTTGATGCATTACCAGCGAAGGCATCTACAGCGCTGGTTAGCATGTCATATCCCAACCCTTGCTGACTCAGCAACTGCCACTGTGCCGCCGTTCTTTGAGCTTCATACTCAGTGTTGGCAGCATTCATCAGCGCTAGCCCCTGCTCCTCGGTGATTACACGCTGAGCTGTATACTCTTTAATAAGAGCAAGCTTTTGCGCATTCTCATTTGCAAGTTGCTGCACCGGATCAACCTGTCCGGCGAGTTGCTGCTGAGGTGTGACTACCGCTTGAGAGCTAGCATTGGCAATCGCCTTGGAGTAATCCGCAGCAATTTGAGCGCGGCGTTGTTGAGATTGCTCAAACGTGACGTCACCGGCTTTAAGCTGCCGATCAAGTTGAGCATTATCCAAGTCACGCTGTTGTTTGGCTTTTGCTGCCGAGTCAGCATCTATAGCGGCTTTCTTATCTGCTGCTTGCTGCTGAATATCGAATATTTGTCCTGCTTGCTGTTGAGCCTGCTGGATTTGAGCCTGAGTAGCTCCGGCGCCAAGTTCCTGAACTGCTGCTAATTGCGCAGCCTCCCTGTTCAATCCCTTCGACTTCAATGCTGCAACTTCTATCTCATTGGAGAGGTCTTGAAGTGTTTTGACTCTTTTCTTCTCGGCCTGCTCTGCTTGAGATTCTGCTTTAGCAGTATTCTTCGTTGTCTGCCCTCTCTCAGACTCTGCTTTCTCAAGATCGTATTGTTTTCCTGCAAGCTCGCCTGCGGTGTTAACCTGATTAACGTTGCCACCTCGGCTCTCTGCTTCCATTCTTGCCTTGGTTACTGCTCTGAGTCTTTTGTCCGTAATCGATAACAACTCATTTTGCTGTTCTAGCTGAGAATTAAATTTATCAGCCTCTTTGCTTACGGGGATTTTAATACTTGAGGAATTGAATTTGTCTTTAGCTCGACTAGCGAAATCTAAAGAATTACCCAAATGATTCATCATTCCCGCAGCAATACCGGCCTCTTCACCGTCTCGCTTCAGAAGCTCAATGCCGCTTTGAAGTGTCCCATTTAATTGAGCGCGTAGAATGCCTGTTTTACTGATGGTCTGACTTAGTTTTGTTTCGGCGGCATCTACCTTACCGGCTTGAATATCGATATCGCGCTGAACACTTGCGTAATCCTCTGCAACCGACTCTGCACCTCGGATATTGGCAGCTTGTTCAATGAAAGCCTTCTTCTGTTGGAGGTTGTCCATTTCAGCTTGCAAATCAACGATGGCATCCTTCTGGTTGATAATCGATGTTTCTGCCTTTGCTATCTCGGCAGCTAGCTGAGTGCTGTTCATCTCCTTCATTTTTGAAATGACCGATTCGAGAGAATCGGCGAACGCAATGCTCTCTTGCTTGGCTTGTTGTGCCTGCTGGTAATAATAGAAAATAGCCGCCCCAGCTAGCATGGCAAACCCTGCAGGTCCACCTATTAGCCCAAGAGCACCTTTTGCAAGAGACATAGCACTCGCGTAACTTCTAGTGGCTACTGATGCTTGCGTTGTTGCCGCGGCCAACCTAGTTTTAGCAGCAGCCTCTGCATTGTCAGCAGCAATGATTTTTGATTGGATTACTGCATATTCTTGCTGGTAACTAACATTCAGTCCGAGCTGGCGATTAACTGCAGATTGTGTTGCTAATGCTCTAGCCTTAGCTTGTTCCGAGGCTTTTATAGCCTGAGCGTTAGCTATTTCAGCTTGAGCGGAAGCCATAACAGCTTTTGCGGCTTTGTATTCTTGAACCTGCTGATTAACGGTAGCGGCGGCGTCAGTAACTTTTGCCTTAGTGGCCAAGTAAAGAGCACCAACGTAGCGAGAGCCCATAACGCCTGCCGCGATAGTTAACGCGCCTGACAAAACATCTATATTCTGACTTAACGTAATTACGACATCATTGAATATAGACACACCAGTTTTGACTGAAGATGACTCCCCAAAAAACTTGGTGATATTGTTTCCTGCGACCTGAAGAGCCTGAGAGATAGTCGTTGTTGTTTGCGCAAATTCGCTACCAATTTTATTGCCCTGAGACAGTAAACCATTAACAACAACATCAGTGGTTAATTTGCCCTGAGCAGCTAGGCTACGCATCTCACCAGTTGTAACGCCTAAAGAATCTGCCAAAGCAACTATCAGCCTGTTGCCTTGCTCGTTAACAGAGTTGAACTCTTCTCCGCGTAACGCGCCGGAGGCTAAGCCCTGAGATAACTGAATAATTGCGTTTTCAGCCTCTTGTGCTGTTGCGCCTGAAACAACAAATCCCTGATTTATGATTGTGGTTAACTTAGCAAGATCGCCCGCACTGGTTCCATATTCTCGGGTCGCCCTTTCTAATCTTGCATATAGTGATGCCGTCGCATCAAGGCTAGACCTCGTAGCTTGAGTTATGTTGAATACTCGCTCAGTGACCCCTACAAGGCTTTCCCCTGCTCTAACTGAGTTAGCTAGTTTGTTATTTAAGGACGTCCATGCATCTGCATATTGAGCCACTGCTGAAACTGAAAGTGCGGCAGTTAATGCGCCAGCTATCTTTGTAAGCGACGCGAATGATTTACTTGTGTTGTCTACCGTCTTGCCAGTCTTCTCAAATTGGCCGTTCATCTTATCCAGACGATCGTTAACTTTCTGTTGCTCGCTAATGAGCTTTGCAACATCCATTTGGACGGTGTAGACGATATTCCCGACTTCCTGCTCGCTTGCCATTACGATCTCCAGACATAAAAAAACCTGCCGGAGCAGGTTGTGACATTAAGCGGCCTTAGCCGGTAACTTCTTAGACTTGACCAATCTGCGGCGACCAGAGAGCAATTCAGCCGTTCGTTTATCATCCGCATCGATCACCGCGTCATACTCTTCCTTCGTGAATCCTTTCTCTTCTGGATACTTAGCTTTAAGCATAAGCTGGAACTCTGTCATGGTTAGCTGTTCAGCTTCGCCTCTAGGCATGTTGAAATGAGCCCGCGCCGCGTTTATATAATCGACAACTCGAAACTCTGATGAATACTCATCTTTGCTTTCATGCTTTTGTAGCTTTCTGAGCTTGGCCTTACCGATAACACCATGCTGGATTAGATCACGCGCAATGATGATCATCTCCCCGATCCCCATCTTCCCTTTGCGGTAGACGACACCTTTTTTACCAGGTCTCCACTCTCCAATCAGCAAGGTTAAATCATCGTCACAGCACGCCTGCATTATGCTCATCGCTGTAGCCAAGACGGGGCGGCCATATACGGGAGTCTTTATTGTTTTCAACAGCCATTCAGGGACTTTCCCCCATGCATCAGAGGCTTGTGAAATTAGCCTAAAAACCTCAAATCCATTCATGGTTGCGTGCGCAGCGACTATTTCAGACGGGGATCCGATTCTTGCCATAGAAACAAGAGAAGGCCGAAAGAAATAGTCTCTCTCACGGTCTGAAATAAGCATTTCGCCAATGTCGGTGATCGGGGTCATGTGAATTCCTTGTGAGCAGTATCGAGGGCATCATCGATACCCTCTGTAATGCTTACTAAGCAGTAACTGTTGCCGCGTAAACCGCAGACTTTGCGCCGTCTGTTGTGGTGACAGTGATGTTTGCCGTACCAGCCGCCACGCCTGTAACGGTTACCGTGGCTCCAGAAAGTGTTGCAGTCGCCTTTGATGGTGCGGATGACGTTACCGTGTATGCTTTATTGGTTGCGCCAGCAGGAGCTACATCAACCGCAAATGTTGTCGTTGCGCCAACGGCAACACTTCCACTGGTCGGAGTGACAGTTACGCCCGTAACAGGAACTTCCTCTTCCAGATATTCGACAGTATCAGCGTCAGCCACCTTGAACTCGCCGGAATAAGTTGCGATATCAGATGCCCCGAACTCGCCAGACCATGAAGTCGCAGCCATATAGCCTTGGAGAACTACGGCGTCTTCACCGGTGAAATCAAACTGAACCCAGTAAGTCGGCTGGCGGCCAGATTTGGTTTCTGCCAATAGCTCTTTGGATAGTTTGATTGGGCCAAAGTCAGTTGGCTTATCGCGCTTACGCCACTCACCATCAAAGCTGATAGTCAGATCCATGTTAGTGACAAGGTTCTCAACCAGACCCTTGGTATCGTCAGCCTCAGAAGTAACAGTGTTCATTGAATAGTCAATTGACTTGGTAGTCAGAGCGCCCATGCGTACGAACTCTGATTGTTCTGGGACTGTATCTGGGCAGCCTTCGGCAAGACGCAGAATAGCGACGCGGCCAATTAACTTCCCGTAATCATTCTGGCAATCTGCCATGGTGACTTACCTCTTTTGTTGGAAATAAAAAAGGCCACCATAAGGCAGCCTGTTAGTTTTGAATGTTGTTATGCAGTGCAGCGGAATAGAAGCCTGATGACCGTTCTTCCCTCTTCCGTAGGAATTGGCGTTGGCATCCCGCCGAGATTGAAGACTGAATTGAGGCAAGAGTCCTCAGGGTTATCTGTCACATGATCTAGAATGTCCTGTGCACGCTGCACTACGGTCTGAGCTTCATTCTTAGCGCTAACGAGAACAACCTGAACATTATCATCAGCACTCAGGTCTTTAACGCGTGGGGTGCCGCCATTTGGCTGAAATACAATGTATCTCATGTTTCCAGTGTCACTTTTCTGCTCTACCCACTGAACCATCTGCACTTTGTATCCGTCAGTTAGCCCAGCATCCTCCAACCATTCGCGAAACTTAATGAATACTGGCGTACTCATAGGCTCATCTCCTCAGCAACTGCCCTATCGATTTGCCCCTTGGAATCATCAGCACCAAGTTTAAGAAATTCTTTTTTAGCGGTAGAGCGCCTGAAGTTCTGCTTCACGTTCGGGTCGTGAACATACACCGCGTAGTTAGCAGAATAACCAACTCGACCAGTGATGATTTTATTGCCTGCTTTCACTTCCCTGAACTGTGAGTTTATGAGGGTCGATGTGTCGATCGGAGTGTAAATAGATGCCTGAGTCCCTATGATAAACAGGATTCGATATGTGGCCCTTACGGCTTTCTTTCCGACCACGTCATCAATCAAATGGTCAAAGTTAGCTTTAGCCTGTTTAAGCCCCTTCACCTTGACGCCCATGTCAGACTCCGGTTATCAATGCATAATCATCAACAACGCGATCAAATGTGTCCGCATAGCGAATGATGTGCTTAATCTCATCGGCACCGGCGTCGATAGGATTGGCCTCAGTCGATACTCCGATCAGCAGGTAGTCACCCTCTTTGGCTTCAGCGTACTCAGTCCAGACGGTATCTTTCACCACGAACTCACGACCAACATCAGCGTTACCGCGTTTAGAGTCGCCCCCATAGTCGCATGCAATAGTGAAAGGTGCGGCGAATGATGGCTTATTCCACTCATCAGTTCCGAGGCGGCACCAAATTGTGGCCTCCGCCGTATAGCTCCAATTTGCAACGCTGCTCATTCTCGCCACCTCTCGACCTTTGCACCGCTATCACGAATGCGCTTGCAGTTAATCACCCATTCACCGGAGCTATTCACATAGCCGGTGGTTTCACGTCCGGTATCGGTGCGAACCCATACACGAGCGAAAGGTTTGGGCTGACTTTCAGTTATGAGAATCCACATCAGCAGCCCCCGACAACGAGAAAGAGTCCCACACTGTTACCTGCACTAATCGGTAGTTCACTGGTGCATCCGCTGGTATCGAGTTTCGCCAGCGAGTCTCGCAGCCAGTTGATACTGTCATCACCATACTCAAAGGAACGGGATGCACCAGACGGTGCCCTCTGCGATTTGATACGCCGCGCACCAGACGATGTAGCCATTAATGCAGCTGCATACATCAGGATGAGTTTTGCGGAGCAATCGTCATATCCAGCACCATTTAGGCACGGGATAATCTTGTTCACGACGCATAGAATCGGCTCCAGCAGAGCTGTTGGTATGGAATAACCCAACTCACCGAGAAACTGTTGCACGTCTGCCGCTGTGATTGGGTTAACCATAGTTATTTCGCCTTCTTGGTTGCTTCTGCCAGTGCGGCTTCGGCTTCTTCAGCGCGCTTTGTCACCTCAGCGCGCTGCTCATCGAAGGCGACCTTATCCGCTGCCGCCTGATCGGTGAGCTGAGTCACTTGCGTCAGAGCTTCATCTCGGGACTTTGTCACCTCAGCGAGCTGCTCTAGCAGATCACTGGACGGCGCTTTGTTTGACCAAGCCGACTCGTCGAAGAGTTTCACGCCCTTCTTCTTGTCGGTGTCTTTTGCCTTTCCTGATGCTTTCCAGCGTTCCGCCGTCGCATCGTCAACATCTACGATCGCACCAACCACCAGAATCTGGAGGTTGGCACCGGCGTACAGATTGTCTGCTACGATTTCGACCAGTGCCATGCCTAACCCCTTAGCTGTGTGCGTAAATGACGGACTTCTTGCTGTTGATGTCGGTCTTAACCATCAGGCCAGCAGCGCCCCAGGTGCGCCAGATGTAATCGCTGTTGTAGAACGGACGCGGATCGGCAACGGTACCGAACGCCTGGCCTACAATCGGCGCGATTACGCCAGCATTCAGCGGAACAATCAGGATCTGGTTACCAGTCAGCTGAGCATCTTCTTTAATCGCGGAAATACCGGACAACTTCAGAAGCTCCTGCAGTATGGTGTCAGACTGGTAGTTGTCGCTGAAATAGCGCTCCAGGTTAGAAATGATGGCGCTCGACACATACCAGGTCTGCTCTGCGTACTGGTTGTTGGTCAACTTGAGCGTATCGCGCAGCTTGATTGCCGCATTACGGATCTGCTCAGCGGTCGCCGACGCGCTGGTGAAGTCGATATTCAGGCCAGATGCGCCAAGGTCAACCATTGCTACGCGCTCATCATTCTTCAGGCCCTTCCAGGTCTTCTCATCGAACTTGATGTAAGTCCCTTCCGCATCGCGATAGCCGTTGTAGATGTAATCCACATACTGGCGTCGTACTTCATTGGTGGACTCGAACTGTGCATCAGAGATGATGTCGAACGCATCCGGGTTGTTCAGACGAGGTTCACGCCAGTGGAATTTGAAGCCAGTATCATGCACTGGCACCATCGTACCGTCGTACTGGTACTGGACAGCATCCAGCGCCGCCCCAATCTGGCCTGACATGGAGGTGTGAGCCCACATGCGACCGCCAGACTTAGCGTATTCGTACACGGTCTGGTTGATGCGCACTGAACGAGACAGCGGCATCAGGTCGTTGAACAGGGTGAACTCAGTGTTCGGCTGAAATTGGCGCAGCACGGTCTGGTCAAACGCTTTATACAGATCTGCAGGTGAGCGTACGGCGTTGATACCATTCAACTGACTAACAGCATTAATGCGGTCTGCCATCTCCTGCATCACATTGACACCCTGATGGTTTAGGGCGGCATCACGCTCCTGAGAAAGCATACCGAACTGGTACTGGTTAACAGCCAGGTTGCCGGTCTTTTCGCCCAGCGATTTAGAATAAACAAGCATTCAGTGACTCCTTACTTAATCACTACACGAATGAGGTCGCCAGCAACGGCGGTAATTGAGTGCTCTTCGTCGCAGTAGCAACGATCTGCCTCACCGGTGGCCCATTTTTTCACCTGGCCGTTGACGATTGACAGTGCATCGCCTTTTTTGTAGGTGCCTGCTGCAGCGCGCACGTTAAGGAACATGCCCGGTAGCGGGTGAATTGCCACTACCAGATCATCAACTGCAAATGTGTCATCGACTGACTTGCAGCGAAGATAATCAAAGTCAGCAGCGTAGATGACCGCGGTTTCACTTCCGTCTACGGATGCTTTGAATACGCCAGCATCGAAGAAGCCCAAAGTGCCAGGCTTAACGGATGTCGCGCGGCCTTCACGATTGAGCAGCGGATTAGGGAATACGCCACCGGCGTGAATTACGTGTTTTCCATCTTTAGCCATTATTTACTCCGGCATTTCGCTGATTGGTTGAGAGGAGTTAGTCTGGCGGAATGCACCATTCAGACCGGTGGAGGTTGAGCATTGAGCGAACAGCTCATTCAGTGGCTCACCGTCCAGAGCATTAACCGCAACTTCAGTCATGCCGAACTTGGCTTTGACTGCTGCACGTTTCTCGCCTTTCTCTTTGTCAGAGTTGGCCGCGAATTGGGTGTTCAGCGCCGATACCTGCTCAGTGAGCAACTTAGCCCAGGCTGGCATTTCTTCGCTGTTGGTGGCCTTGTCTTTTGCAGCCTTTTCATCAGACTCTTTCTTTTCGCGTGCCGCCTTCTGCTCTGGCGTCTCGGTTTTTGCTGCTTCTTCCGCATTCATTTGGTTGAATGCATCGAAAAGCTCTGCGTCGGTCTTGCCTTCAGTCGGCTTACCTTTCGCTTTCAGCGCGTTAACGATCATGTCTTTCATCGGGTTTCAGCTCCGTTGGTTTTAATTTCGTACTCAGTGGGTTTGCGCACGACTTCTACAGGTTCGCCGACGAAAACGGCCTTGCCGCCATCATCGATGAGGTACTTTTGCTTCAGGTGTTTTGAGCCATCTTGGTAAATGAAGCTGTCAGGCCACACCGTTTCTGGCCAAAGCCACTTATCTTCGATATCGCCCTCGCGCAATTTGTCGCTGATAGCACGCTGGATATCGTCGAAGGAAAAGTTGGAGGCGTTGGTGAAGAAGAACTTGGTTTTGTTGAGCATCCCTTCGCGGGTGCAGTCAGAGGCGTCGGCCAGGTTCGCCACTTCAATCTGCTGCTCATCTCCGTCAGAGTTAACGAAGATGCCCACGCCTTCATTCGGCGTACCGGCACCAGGCTCATCAAGCAGCACCGCAACATGGTCAAACATCATGTTGGTGGCGATCTCGTTATACTTCTTGCCCTTCGACTCGCCGTTGGCAGTAATGCCGGAATACAGCAGGCCAGTGGAGATGTGGATCGGGTCAACGTTAGCACCAGACAACATGTCATCCAGGCGGTTAATCAGGCGTTTGCCCTTATCGCTGGATTCGGCGTACTGCCGGTTAACGTACATGTCGCCAGTTACCTTGCCGTCTTTGTGGCTGACGTTCTGTAGCCAAGCTCCGACGTGGTATTCGTTCACCGCCCGGACATCGCGAGCCGAAACATGCTTGCCGTCCACTTTTGGATGGCCCAGGGGCATCGGGTTACGCTCAAGCGTGTTGTAGGCCTTTTCGATTTCTGCTGCCGGGTACAACTTCCGGTTCATTACAATATCGTCCACGACAGGCGTGATGCCGCGAACCACAATATGTGGCTTGCCGTCGATAGTTTCAGTTGTGATATTTGAAGCGGAGTTGACGACGGTCAGCACGTTAACGCGGTTGCGTTTCATGCTTGATCCTCGTTAAGTTATATTTATTAAAACAAAAGGGGTGAGATGATGATTAAAAAGGCCATGCTAATTGGCGCCATTGGTTTGTTCAGTACGCAGGAAGCGCAAGCTAATTTTTATACAGGAAATCAGCTTTTTGCCTGGGGCGAATCCTTGATGAGGACCAGAGAAAACAGAACTATGGGTTCTGATATCAGCGACGCAAATATGTACTATGGATACGTATCAGGAGTTTACGATCTAGGCAGCGGTGTACTTTTTTGTGCCAGCAATCAACTTAACCTGAACCAGATTTCTGATGTCGTATATCAATACTTGAAGCAAAACCCTAAACGCCGAGCTGAAAACGCGTCTGATTTAGCTGTTGACGCTCTTAGCGAAGCGTTCCCGTGCAAGAAATAGTTCAGCGCGGTTATGCATTGATAGTGAACAACTAGACCGCAACCACAACACCAATAGACAGTCATGTTGTGTCCTCTTAACTATTGGATGTTTGCTGGCGTGGCATTGTCGGAAGGTTGACTGCCACCTTCCGACCGACGCTTGCGAGTAATTTCAGCTAAAAGACTTTTTGCCTTACAGATACAAAGCGCTCTGCATTTGCAATCGGACACACTGAATCCTCATTGGTGGATTTCAGGCAATAAAAAAGGCCGCATTTGCGACCATTGTTTATGAATACATTACATCGAAGCGATCTATAAATTCTGGGGTGTACTTTCTATAAGGCCCTGGATCAACGTGCTCTCTTATTTTTTCCCACATATAGGCAGGAAAACCTTTCATATGGTCTATCTCAGCCTCAAGCCTTTCTACATAATCTTGGTTTGGCACAATTACAGAGTTAATATCGAGTATGCTTAGTTCTGGTTTGTGCAGTCGCCACTCACGCTCCCAGGTAAAGTCGATACCCTCTTTTCGTTTCGACGTCTCATTTGGGTCATACGTAACATGCCTCCAGTGCATCTCACTTGGCATAGCCTCCCCCTCTTCCTTGGTTTGATAAATTACATGACGCCCGCCCTGCTCGAATAAGAAACTTTTTTCGAATGAAAATCCAAAAGGCATATAGCGGGATGTCTGATGCTTCATCACTTCTTTTGGTGATTCCGTAAAGCAGACGCTTTCAATTTTCTTAAAGGTATCCTTCCCGGAAGCCCTAAGGAAACCGTCATCAATAATCTTAATCATTACATCGAATGCGCCTTCATAGGCCTTATCAATGTTGTCGCCCCAGTAATCAGTCTTAATCCAATGGAAAACTAAGTCTGAATAATCGCTATGCTCGTGCATGATATCCCCCTCTGTTTGTGATGACAGAGGTATCTTAGCGGTTTATTTTTTCCACTGCTTTCGCTCTTTCGCCAATTTATCCTCCAATCCTTTATTGTAGAGATTTCCATCATCATCAAGAAGGCAAGGCGTATTGGCGCAATAGCAGTTAAACGAGTTCCCATCCTTCGCGTAGAACTCGGCAACCTCTTCGGTAGAGAAAGTCTTACCGTGCCGTGCAGCATGAGTTACCCTCGTGGTCGGCTTAAGCGCGGAAATCCACAATATCGCAGTATTCAGGCCCAAGCGTTCTTTTGCCCAGTCGACCTCATTGCGCTGCGCCTGCCTTAAAGCCCCAACTTGCTCTGTTTGAGCTATCGTTTTGGCTCTGGACATACTTACGTCCAGGCGCTTACTGATAACGCTGGCTGTTTCCCTAGGGATAACACCCCGCGCGACAGCATCGGTAATGATGTTGGTCAGGTCGCCGCGAGCGGTATCGCTAATGACCTTCCAGTCACTGAACGTTGTCAGCCTTGCCGCTGCAATCTGGTTTAGATAACCTGGGCTGTTTAAAAGCTGTTGTAACGTCGTCTGGCTGGCGTACACCTGCGACTGCTGCGAGAGGTTGTTGAACGCCTCCAGCGTGCCGCGCTGTGCTTCTACGGCGACGAAATCCATCGCCCATAGGTTTTGTTCTCCGCCATCCAGCAGGTAATCGTCGAGGATGCCCTGCACAGCCTCTAGCAGGTCAGCCAGCTCTTGCGCCGACATGTCGTAGATGAACTTGCCAGCGTTGACTTGGTAGAGCCGCATATCCTCGCCGTTGTCGTGGCAAAGGAAGTGCCAGTTATGGCTGTTTACCTCACGCTCTCGCCCGGTCAGGCGCTGGTCGAACAATGCTTTCAGTGCAACCTTAATTGAGTAATACCGGTCCTCGATGTCGCGATCCATCTTGCTGACTGACTTTCGCGACATCGTGGGGTCAACTTTCGACCGTGGTATTACCGGACTTTTCGGTTTCTGATTCTGGGTCTGCCAGTGGGTCAGGCTTTGGGTTGCTGTCATCTGGCGGAACCTCATCATCTAATTCAGGTAGCGACTGAAGCTCTCCTGCTGCACGTATTTCGTTTTCCGTGATTGCTGAGCGACCAAATGCGTTCGTTGACTTCACAGCAACATCGGCGAGCTTATCCATATTGGAAATTTTTTCCGCCTGGCTTGGTGCAAGCAAATCTGACCACCCTACAGAAATCTCTTCACCCTTCGCCGGTGATATAAATCCGAGGGTCCAGAATCGGGAAACGATGTCAGTGATGAGGTCAGTCAAGAATCCATTACGTCGACTCATTCGGGTTTTGGCCCAATCCTTCGCATCTTCCGTGCTGGCCCGTTCACCGGTTTGCATACCAACCAGTACCTTCACGGGGATCGGCACCGTTGCGCAGAACTCATTGAGAGCAGTACGCCACGTCGGCTCAGGGTCTGCTACTGCTACCGAGAGTACGCTGGCATCACCTTCCTGCATCATTACGGCGCTGTCGGTACTGTCATTCAGACGTTTAACCTGATCGTCCATTGCATTCGATAACTCAGACTCGGAGACTCCGAGAGCACGCGCAAGCTGAGCGAAGTTCGTTTTGGCGCTGAAGTTAAAGTTAAGTTGTCGGCTTGCGTTCTTGAGGAATCCCTCAGCAGCGCCACCCGAAACTTTCTCGAGATCCATCAGCTTGTTGAATCCCTCTTCCAGCAGCGACTCACCGGAATCAAGTCTCCCGTCGTCAGAACCTTCTGCAAGGATAATAACTCTATCTGGGTGAACGTTAATGACCCTGCCAGGCTGATTACTTCGCTGCTGCTGTACAGGTATCTCTGTGAACGAGTACATGCTGACATCGCCGTAATTCTCGCTATTCTGATCTTCGTTATAGCTAACAGGGTCAAGCTGAGCTTCCCAAACCGGTATGAGCCTGACGAGTGCCTTTTCTTTCAGTCTGCTGACCATGGCCTTATCAACAGGCTCTGACCATGACTTACTGTCTTTTATTTGAATCAATAATCCAGAGTAACGGCCGACCAGGTTGCGCTTATCAGCACCCTTAATTTGTTTCCAGCATCGCTTGAGAAGCTTATTGATTTGCTTATCCCATGCGGTTTGTTCCGTGGCGTCTTTTGTAATGTCGCCTTCGTAAATTTCCGGGTAATCCTCCCAGCATCCATCAACAACTCGCATTACGGCAGCGCCAGCGATTGCATTGCGACGATATGCACGATAGAAATCGTCGAAGCAGAGTTCAACTGGGTAGCCAAATTCCTGATACAGGCGTTTGCGTTTAGTGTTGCTGGTGCCATTGAACATAGCGTTTACATAACGCATGCGCTCACGGTCGACGCTGGCGTTTGTGGTGAGATTCTGCTTAATTTCGCTTTCGGCCACGATGTCCTCCGTCAGCGCGAACGCACCAACATGCCGGTGATTTGTTTAGGTGAATGCAGCACGCGGTAGCGCGTAGCGTCGAAGTCATGATCTTCCTGAGTGGTGTCTACATCATCAGGCTTCTTATCATCTCTAACGAGCACAGGTATGCGACTTATCCAGCCCCGACAATGCTCCATGACGTAGAATGCAGGTTTTTCCGGCATACCTGACTCGGTTTTCTTGCCTTCAATAACCGCCTCTAGCATGTCAGCGAAAAGTGATGCGCCATTGATGCGTGATCCGGGTTTCTTATCAGCTGCCAGCCATGTGACACCCTGCGCCTCCATTTTTTGGGCAATGGATAGCTCGTTATCGCCAGTGTTGAATATTGCCCCATCAGCTGGGCCGGGTATTACGCTGCTACATATGCCAGGTACGATATGCATTTGGCCTTTCCCTTGAGTTTCTTCAGGTTCTTCGACCTCCTCACCCATTAATCGCTTATCTACCCATGCAACGCCCTTTGCGACGTTGGTAGATGACATATTCAACCCTTTATTAAGCTCATCAGGCGGGCAGCCATACCACTCGCCTATCAGAATCAATGAACCGGTTGGAGGGCAGAACTTACTGCCATCAGGAAGCGTTGCTTCGGTGCCATCAGACTGAGCCCACCACAGGTTGGAAAATGGTTTGGATTCGCCCCAGTCATGTGATCGGTCAACAGTCCAACTATCCGGTATCTTGAATGGCTTGATGACATGCAGTGATTCATTCCACAGGTGGTCAAATCGCCCACCGCTCGTCACATCCCATGAACCTTCAACCCACGCTTTGCGCTTATTAGGGTCTTTGATGTTCATCAGTGTGGCGATGTATACAGGATCGAGATATGGGTTCTCTTTGAACGAGCCATGAATGGCTACACGGGTCAGAGTTATTTCTTCATCCTGCTGCGTTTGTGGGTTAGGCACCATCTGCTTATCGCGGATGATGGTTCCACGCGGCGCTGGGTCAATAAATCGCTTTTTAACCCATGTATGGCCTATGCCGAATGGGTTTGTGGTGTTGAAAGTCTCTAGCGGTATATTTGGCAATAAGCTGCCATTTGGAAGTGGGTAGTCCTGAGGCCTAAATGACGATCGCCGACAAGAGAACATGGATTCGTAGAAATCAGGATTGGGCTGCTTTGTTAGCTCGTTAAATCCGATAAACGGGAATTCTTGCCCATGGTAATCCCAGTAATCTTTTTCTTCTTTGCCGAACCTAAACAACAACTCTTCACCAGTTGGCCATACCCATCTCAGTTCTGAGGCAGAGTTTAAGAATCTAGCTCCATCACCAAACAACCGATACATACGTTTAGACTGTGTGATGATGTCTGCAAGGTTCTTATACTCGGTGTCAAATATCACACCTCGCCAGAACGTGCCGTAGCCGGTGCCAACCAATCGGCGAAATCTAGCCAGCTGCGCCGCAGTTTTACCGGGGCCGCGAGTACCCTCAAAAAGAATCTCATCACATGGGCAACTCAGAGACAGTGACTGCGATCCGGGTAACGGCTTCCAAACTACGTTGTAGCTCATTTGCCCAGTACCTCGCCTTGCTGTTTCTGTGCGATTGCCTCCCATGATTCCGCACTATCGCACGTTGGGACGGGCATGATGTTGTGAGTAGCAGTGACCTTCTGGTCAATCTGCTCTTTGAAAGCCATCACGGAAACATGCTTACCAAGTAGCTCCAGATTCTTAACCTTATCTGGCCACTTAACCTTTTTTAGGATACCAACCATCTCACGGTCTTCTCCGCGCCCTTCAAACATGTCAGCTAGGTCGAATCCACTAAGGTATCGACGCCATGATGCAGGCCACTCTGAAACAGGCTTGATGCTCATATCGTCTGTCATGATGTCAAGAACGTCCATTTGGTCAATTTCTACCAAACGTCTCAAAACATAAGCCGCGTCGATGTTAACCTGCTCATTGCGTTGAGCTTTCAGTTGCGCGATGCTGTTCTGGATGTCAAGTTTTGACAACAGTTGGGCGGCGATGCGATTTGCAGTCTTTTCGCTGTACCCCGCCCGAATAGCCGCTTGTGTGGCATTTAAATCGATGAGGTACTCGCGACAGAACATTTCTTGTTTGTCTGTGAGTGCCATAGGTTACCCAAATGAATAATGATGAATTGTTTAAATTTTGCTCTGACGTCAGACGAGCTCTTGAGATGGCAAACGCTGAAGGTATTCACAATGAGCAAACCAGTATGGGGAATAGTGATTTCCCAGCTGGGTGTTGTGGAGACACTACTGACTTACTTGCTTATTTGATTTACCGGCAGTTTGGTGAAATTGCATTACACCGCTCTGGAATTTACATGGAATACATCAAATCAGATAAAAGGCTCAACGATAACAATAGCCATGCATGGCTTGAGTTATCAGGAACAATCATCGATCTAACTGCAGACCAATTCAATGATCGTGGATTTAGCAATCCTGCAGTTATGGTTACCAAAGATCAGTCATTTCATGATCTATTTTCATCGCGAGATAGCAGAGACAACCCTGAATCAGCACCTGCTCCGAGCTTACCTACTCAGCTAACTAAGTCTTACGAGTATGTACAAGATAAGCTTCGTACATCAGGGTGGTCACTGTAAGCCATTGGTGCCTGCTTGATAATTACTCCATTACGATAGGCTTGCCCATTGTAATGGCAATAAAAAGCCCCAGATAACTGAGGCTTTGGTAAAGATGGTTGGAATTCTTTTTACAATTCTTCTAGGTAAAATACGACATTGCTAGCATTTTTATAAAGCGGGTCTTGTGGAATCGGCACATTCGAATCAAACACCACCCACTGAGATTCGGATTTTCCATTCACGCTATTTTCATTGGAACAGGTGCGTAGTTTGTAGTGAATAATTCTGTCAACAGATGCATTTTCTCCAACAGCATAAACTTCATACTTATTGTCGCCATGACAGAGGATTGTCTTGACTAATTTTGTGAATGCCATTTTTCTTTCCTTTGAAATGTAAGCCAAAATTGTACCCACATGGAAAGGATGCCATTTTTATAAACATTATCAAGCCCACCCGTAGATGGGCTTTGTAATGGTCATTTAGGCAATCCAGGGATCGCTATCTGCGACTGTTGCTCAAGCCTTTCGATTCTTGCTATGAGCTGTGGCTTCTTCACTCTGCCCCAGCGGTTAAGTAATCGCCCAGACATGCTGGCCACATCTTTCTCTTTCATGTATTCGAGCATGACGGCGTTACGTTCTGCCTCATAGCTTTCGCTGTATTTTCTAAGCTCGCTGGTCATCCAGTTGAACGCATTGATATATGCTTCTTTAACTGCGTCAGCCTTTGCCCCATTGAAGCCCATGACCAGCATGACGAAGCCGCTGAAGTCCATCCGATAATACTTTTGCTTCTTATCAAATATCCCTAACTCATTGATTTTCTCGACAACCCAAAAGTGGGCCTTCGTGAAATCAGTCGAGCAGTGAAGGTTTTCCAGTGCGCGAATAACGTGTTGGTGTCTTTTGCCAAATGCCTTGGCGATCTGGAATGTATCGGTCACCGGCTCACCTTCTGCCGCCGACACTAGCTGACGAAAATCAAAATCAGGGATAACCTGTAAATTGTTCATATCGCTATTACCTTTTGGTGATAGAGCCTGTTCTCCAGATGTAGGCAGCCCAAGAGCGGTCAGCGATAACCACTGCCCTATCTCAAGCTCTATCCCGAAACTCTTGGGTTTTTTATGCGCGGAGAAAGCGCGGTGAAATGCAGATGTAAAAAAGCCCCAGCGATTGCTAAGGCTATGTATGAAAGAAATTATCCACTAGCAATGAGTTATCTGATTTTTTAAATATTCACAAACTCAAGCTTATATGTTTTTTTATTAGCTAAATCATTAATAGCTGACAATAGTCGCTCATGCTTCGAAATATCATACATGAATTGTGTATTCTTGTAAGAAGCTCCTAAATCAAAATACTCCCCATCCACTTTCACAATCAACTTCATTTTAATTAGAGCGCTAGTTTCCACTCCTTCAGCAGGGATAAAATGGAACTGAAGCGCATTTTCATCCTGACCTGATGAGTACAAAATAAACATTATTGCGTTATTGATTTGTGAATTTTTTTGGATACGTTTATATGACCCACAAGCGACATATTCATAATATCCTCGATACTCCTCTTGAGGCCTTGAAACCTCGCCTGATAACATCTCAAAAATAAATGGATCTTTTAAATTAATGCTTAAATCGACAAGCGCCCAATCATCGGCCATCATATCCGTTTGGGAGGGCTGCCAAGGAACAAAGTCACCATTTACATTGCATAAATCAATGTGGGTTAGATAATCATATTTTTTACCCACAGGGATGCCACTCAATGCATATTGACTTCCAGGGTTTACAGTTAATCCAGTTAGCTTAGGTGACAAAACTAAATACATTTTCTTGCCATTCCATCCAGCACGACTAACCAGTTTATTTAAGTTCAATTGAACCAATGCCCACGCAAAAGTTCCAACACGAACATCGGCGAACTCATTCTCATAAAGCTTAGTCATCATCATTTCCTTTTTTTAAATATTATCTTTAGTCAATTACTTACTTCTTTGCTCTTCAATTCTCCTGATGCTGACCTTATCCAGATTGCACTGTCGTAGAGCAGAATAAAGTCGCGCGTTCAGTAGAAGGCTATCCCCCCATAATATTAAGTTCGGTACTTTAGGTTTTGGCGTTTCAGCAGTCAGACTAAAAGGTAGCGGGATCACCGGAGCTTGAACGTATACCGTCCTCGTACTCCCGCAGCCGCTTAACTGCATCAGCAGGAATAAGCCGATTAGCGCAATCATCATTCGCAATAGCAGCTTTGATGTCATTCTCGGCTCTCTGTGACTCCAATGCGTCCTTAGCTTTTGCATTCTGGTTGGCCTCGGATATTTGGTTAAATAGATTGACAGTGTTTAGGGCGTTTTTAGTGATGGCCTCTGCGCTCTTCTGGCTGACGTCCATATCGCTAACTATCTGGTTCAACTTTCCGTTGTTGTGCCAGAGGACACCAATCCCTACAGCAAGCAATGCCAGAAGGGTCAGCAATACACTGGTTAACTTGCTCATTCATCCAATCCCCAGCACGCCAGCGCACTCTCCTGATCGCGTCTCTCCACTTGACCATAACAGCCATTCTTTTGGCCTTTTGTCAGTCGGCAGTCACGTCCACCATCTTTAATCCACCATCGGATTGCTTCACAAGCACCTTTCCGATCGCCTGAATTAAGTCGCTTATAGAACGTTGAAGGGAGACATTTACCGGGTCCGATGTTGTAAGGGCAGAATGATGCAATGCCTGCTTTCTGTGGTTCGGTAAGGGGGACATGAATATTCCGCTCTACCCAAGCTAATGCCTTGTCGCGCTCTATGGCGTTTACTTGATTGCATTTGGCCTGCGTTAACTTCATCTCCTGAACGACTGGCTTACCATCAACCATCGTTGCCCCTCGGCATATCGTCCAAATTCCACCGCCATCTCGGTACGCCGTTAGGCTGTTTCCTTCTTTCTCATTGAGAAACTGGTCAAGTAATACCGGAGCCGATGCACCTGATACGATGAGGGTAATCATTGCCGCGCTTAATTTATTTCTCAGGGATGGATTCATTACTCCCCCCTTGAGGCTTTGCGCCTGTCTTCTTTTACCTTGAAGTAGAGATTCGTTAGAAACGTCAGGAGGCCAAATAGCAGGCTTCCAAGAACGCCAAACGCTGCCCACTGTTCAGGTGAGAAGCCATCAAGGAGTTGTTTAAGCCAGAATAAGGCGCTACCGCCTGACGCTCCGTAGGAAATACCTGTTGTGATTTTGTCCATACGTAGCATCGTCTCACCTCCCCGTAGGGTTAGGCGCTGAGTAATTAATTAGGGAATAGCGTCACCCGTCTCCATGCCAGACAAGGAATGTGTGAGTGCGGTTGGTTGGTTTTGGATGACGCTAAATGCAAAAAGCCCCGAGCTATTAACTCAGGGCTTGAAATTGATACCGACCTTCCAGCCGGTTAGGTGGGGATAGCAGTCAATGAGACGAACTTACCCACTGTGCGATTATTTTTCTGGCGTCGCACCGGTGATCCAGAAAGCAAAAAGGCCAACGATTAAGCCAGCCTTTTCACTTCAACGAATGGATTAACCCACCGTTAGAGCTAAGGTTAGTCCATTTTTCCGCGATTTTCAATAACTATTTTCTACATACAATAGTTTTCGTGGAAAATATTTCTTAAATAGTCACTTTTGATAGCATCATATCTGCGTAAGCTTCCTCCTTGTGACACTGACTCACCAATACCTCATAGAATGGCTTGTAATGGTCATATGCCGTCGTTTTACCCAAAGCAGGAATTACTGCTTTGATCGCATCAATGACCGCTGAAAACTTCAGTCTGGAGTATCCTAACCCTGAGCATTTACAGCAGGTTTTATACACCGGAACTCCTTGCCTCTCAGTCTCAGACTTATCCATTACCTCGCAGCGCCCGTTACAACGACAAGCATTGCTTAGCACTTTCTTACCTTTGCATGATGGGCAGAGAACGCGAACCACTTCCCTTAGTTCTCGGCGCACCTCATAGGCCGATGGCGTTGCCTCGCCACCCCATTCCAGCGTTTTTTTAACAATTTCTTTTGCTACCCACGGCGTATGCGTTTTAGTCGTGAATACCTCCGCATCGATAAATCCTTCACCGTGGCAGCAATCACACTCTCGGGTACTGGCCGCGCTTCTGGCATAGTCCTGATATGCAAAGTTTGCGAGCAATTGCACTACTGCTTGTTTAATATCGTCATCAAGTTGTTCGATGGCCTTGTGCTTACTGGTCTGAGTGAAGGCATATTTAACAAGACTTTCCACGGCACGGTCGGGACTGCTGATCCCCATCTTCGCTAAGAACAGGTCTAACCCGAATCCGCTTTTAAGGTCTGCCAACCCTATCGCGGCCATAAGGTCGGTTCCTGTTAGTGAATCGGTGGCTGTTGCCCGTGGAGAGTCGCTAATCGTTGATGATTTTGCTGCAAACAACTTCGGTATTGATTCAAGTCTCATCGCTTACCCCACCTATTTTTCCCGCTATCACCGCGTGATGATATGAATACACCGTTTACTATGGCGTGGTGTTTGGCCTCTTTGTCGTTGAGGTATTTGGATATGGTTTCTCTGTTGATGTGTAGACGTCGCGCTAGCTCGCTCTGATTGCCGTATGTGTCAACTAGCATGTCGGGGATAGTTCGGATTTTGGCATCCATAAGCTCTCCAATTCAGTGATGACCACTTCCAGCTTGCCGCCCTTCACTAACTCACCACGCCTTACCCTGAAATCATCAATCTGCTCGTCGTCTTCCATGAATCCAGCATGCACAAGCGAATCAAAGACAGCCTTTTGCAAGTTGTCTAAGTCTCGGCGGCGTTTGTCTGGTACGTGGGCAGTGATTGAGAATTTGAGTCTGGAGGTGGTGTGAATATCGAGGTTTTGTTGCTGGATGATAGTGATAATGTTTTGTCGGTATTTTGTGCCTTTCTCGCTGATGTAGTGCCGTTGCCTTGCGTGTCGCCAGTAGGTATTCAGACTCGGCGGGTACGGCAGCGTTAGCCGGTATGTTCTCATTTCACTGTTATCCTCCCCTCTCTTGCGAGGCGTTGGATAGTTAGCACAATGGCCTTATCCATTAGCGCTCTGCGCTCATCCCTGCTTAGTTCCTTGCCGTTGTCTATAGAGTTGTGGCATTCAGGACAAATAGCCGCTGTGAGGCTGTCATCGCATTTTAATCCCATGCCTTTTTCCTCGTTTCGATGAGCTACCTGCACGCCATACGTTCCGCACAGTACACAATCCCCTAGTTCGCCAACGGCAGATAGCCATTTTCGGCTGCGGAATGCATTAGCCTTGAGCAATTGGCACCTCCGGCGTTACCGCGGCGATAAAGCAGATGAAAAGCACGATGGCGAAAATGATGGTCTTTACTGTTGCGGGATTAATCATCGGTGTTGATACGTATGCTGCCTGTTCTTTCTTTGGGTACTTATGCTTGTGTTTATATTTGCTTCTGCTCCTAGCCATATTTATCTCCAGATTTTGGATGTCTGTATTTTTGAATTAGGTAGGTAATTTGATTCAGGGAGAAGTGCTTGAACGAACCAGTGACGATTGTCTGCTGATAGTGATTTAGTGGCCTGCACTCCGTTGTTTTTGTATCTATCGATTAGTTGATTGGCTTCTTCTGTGGTCATGGGTTCGTGTGTGAACCACGTTCGCTTCATCTGTACCTCATATCTCAAATGCCATCTGAACGCTAAACCGATCTTTCTCGGGGCAATAATTCAGAGAGGATGCAGAGTTAAAAGCCTCTATCCGCTCAACCAACACTGACGCACGTGTTTCTTTAGAGGCAGGGGCATAAGCGCTTTTGTTCCACGCTTTATCTATCCCGATATTCCTAGCAACGTTTGTGCTATCAGCTGATGAAAGTGGGATGTGTTGAAAGATGGTTTTGTTGAGCATTCGCAAGCCGTGTAACTTGCAAATTGGGTACCCATTCTCATCAACAACACTCTTCAGTAGATCACGCAGCTTCATTACACACTTACGTGGTTTCTTTGCGTCGTACTCCCCCATGCTTCCGATTGCAACTCTTGGGTATTCGTGACAAAGGCGGATAAACCGTTCGTCAGGCTCATTCATGTGCCAGACAGGAACACCGACAACCTTTCCGTGTGGCCACTGTTCGATTAGGGCATCGTTCTCTTCTGCTGAACCTCCGATCACGTCGGGGATAACGGCAAACGAAAAGCGAGGATGATTCATCCACCGCGCAACGAATTCGTAATAGTCATCCCATGTTTCGCGGGATGTTTTCGATTTATCCCAAAAAGTGAATGCTCCGTTATCGAGTGCGAATGATTGACTAACTTCGCTAGCGAGCTTTAATTGCCCAGGATTTGCAAAGCTAATAAACGCATGGCGCCCCTTCCATGCTTTGAGTGCGCATGTATCAGGCGTAATTGGTCCACTGTGATAATGAATCATGATTTATCCTATGCTGCCTCCGGTGGCTCGGGGTCGGAAGTGGCATAAATACCGGGATTACCCAACAACTTTGCCAGCCTTAGAGCTAATGTCTGTTGCTCCCAGCGATTAGTGGAGAGAAGCATATTCTCTGCGGCCTTGGCTATCTCGATTAACTCAAGAACCGTTTGAGGATTGGCAGACGCGATAAACTCGGCGTCTCGCTTTTCTACCGCCGTCGCAATGACATTTTCTTTTGTGAGTGAAAACTTACCGTTAACAATACCGTTGAACCTAGTTGCCGCCCTTCGCCATGCTCCAGCCGTTGCAGCTTTGGCCTTCACCTCTAAATCTTCGTATTTGCTCATGCTGCACCTCTCTTGCTTTTAAATCTCTGATAAGCCTTGAATACTCCGCAAGATAGAAACGCTAAAATCCAAAGACCAAGGTTGTAGCGGAAAAAACCCCAATAAAATTTGCTATCAGGAAGTTTCCATGCAGCAAGAACAAGTAGAGCCGATACCATTACACATACCAAGGTCATGACCACGCACATGGAGGCTGTTTCTTTCCACGTCATAATTTATTTTCCTGTTATTTCAGAAGAAGCTCTGTAGCTGATTGAGGATATTTTCGTCTCTCGTTCCGGCGAAAATATGTTTGATGGCTGCGTTAATCATTGCGTTGTAGCAACGTTCGAACTCATCCGCTTCCATGTTCGCGTATGCCAAGCTTTTAGCTTCAGTCCGTATCTCACCGTTTAGCCGTACCGTCTGCTCGTAAAAACCTGCAAGTATCGTTAGGTCTTTGCGGAACCGGTCAAACTGGCTGTGCTCATCCATATGCTCAAGCCCTGCCTTGTTTGCACACCAGTGCTGAAAGCAGAATTTGAAGAAGACGAACATCTTTTTGTGAAATATCGGATTACGTGTGAGCTTGATTTCTGCGGTATAAACTTCACCGTTTTTGAACTTGGTTAGGCGGGGTAAATCGTGTTCGAACATTGGTACAAAAACGCCACCGGCATTTTTAACCATGTCGATTTGCAAGGGTTAGTCCTCTTTGATTGGATTCCATTTGTTGCGCCATTTGCGGATTGGCTGAAGGGCTAAATCGTCATACCAGTCTGCAAACTTCTCTACGTGGTCATGCAGAGCGATGATTAGTGCTACTGGGAAGATTGGCAGCACGGCGATAAGCCAGGTGGTGACAATCACTGCATCCTTTAGCCTGTTACGCCTGTATTTCTTCATGGCCTCACTCCCCCTTAACCTTGATGCCAGCCAATGCATAGCGACTCGCTTGCCATGCAGACAACATCGTAGACCTAACTACTTGCTGGCTAACGCTGCTTGGTGGAATGGAAAAATTTGCTTCAAACCACACATCAAACTGTTCGATACTTTTCTGGATATCCATCTTTCGGTATTCATCCAGTGCAGCCGCGATGGTTCCAAGCGGGTCGTCGTCCTGCCCTATGATTTCATGGACACTGGCCTCTGTTTCAACATCGAAAAAGTACTTAAGCGCTAAAACTATTTCTTCACGACTTGTCATGACTATCTCCTACCAGCTGCAACACGCTGTGTTTGTATTCGTTGAAATCATCCGCAGTGATACCTGGTACCATGCAGTCACCAAAAATAACCTCTCCATCATGGGTAAGAACAAAGCGGAACTGTTTGAAATACGAAACTGATATTTCTTTTGTGGGGCCGCCGTTTGGAACTGAGGAGGGGAATTCTGGAAAGTGTTTGATTAGGTATTCAATGGCATCCGTTCGCTCTATGGCCTCACGGTAGTTCATAAACATCAGAATCCACCTTGTATTGATAGCGCGGGTTCATCAACTCCACGCAGCTCTTGTGTATCAGTTTCAAAGGCATCTGCTCGCCAAGAATCAACACGATCAACCATTCCATCGTAATGCGTCTCACATGATGTGAATCCGTGATACGTGAGGCCGTCGCCGTATTCGAGATGCTGGTGACACATGCAACACTTGCTCATTGCTGACCTCTGCGCGGTAGGTTTAGCTTTTTGCGAATATCTGCAATTTTCTGTAGCCCGGCTTCATTGCTGATCGGAATATGCAGCTTTTCCAACTGAACAACTGGCTTTGGTATTTCTTCACCAGATTCAATCCGCCGCCCCATAATCACCAACTCCTCAGTGCAACTCTTGCGAAGCTCTGATTCCGACTGGTTCTTACCGCGCATCTGCGAATATAACTTTGTCACCATCCAGTACGCCGCGTTGCTAGGCCACGGATAGGACTCGGGTGACGAATACAAGCCACGGTTAGCGCAGTACTCCATCACTAGGCCATACAGCTCCTCGCTACTTGGCAAGCCGTTAGCTTTCAGAACACCCTGTTTACACCATGCGATAAATTGACCGGGTGAAGGCCAGAACGGCGACTCACTGGATCGGGCGTGTTGCATCCCTGCCGATAGCTGCTCTCTGGTTCGGATTCCATTCTCAGCGAATGCAGCAATCCACTGTTTTTTTGCTGCGTTCTCGTCTTCAGGTCTACGCAGGTTGGTTTGGCTTGCTGCTGGGAACACCTGCTTTAGCTGGCGAAACAGAGCATCAACCAAGTTTTCAGCATCAGGATTAACTACCCCCTGCATTGCCTGTGTAGCTGGGTTGGACATTCTGGCCAGCGCCGAACCATCTCGGTTTGCGATAGCGCTCATCAGTCGATGTGTCATATGAAATCCTCCCATGACTCTTTGCTGTTCCAGTGCGGTACCGGATCAGCGCTTGGTCGTTGGCTTCGGTTTGGTTTGCCCATCTGGGCAGATAGGGTTCCCCATTTTTTCCGCAGAGCTGCTGGGGATAGGATATTTGAGCACCAGAACGAATCTCGGTTTGCCCAGAGGAATAACTCACAAATCTCTTTGTGCGTTCGGTTATCTTGTTGTCTCATCAGTCGAACTACGTTTGCCCAGTCTGCCCAGTTAGGCTCTTTGGCTGAGGCATCAACCACGCAGACCTTCTCGTAAATCCAGCGACTAGCCCTGTCATCCTCCTGAGTCCCCCACTTGGCTCCAGTGGCTGAGTAAACAAACGCATCTGGATGAGATGAGAGAAACTTTGAAATGGGCTTGTCAGGTGATTCGAGAGAATCATCGGACGAAGGGTTTTTATTACTGTTCTTGTTCTTGTATTGGGTGTCTACCGTTTTCGGGAACCTTTTTCCTGATTCTGGGAAGGATTTTCCCGTTTTCGGGAATTTTCTTCCCGTTTCCGGTTTGTCTAAAATCCAGCCAGATAATTCAGTGTTTACCCCAACAAGTTTCATCATTCCCTGCTTCTGGCTAAAGATAATTTTCCTCTCTGCTAAAGCCCTGATAGCGTCCGATACATGCGTGTCGCTCAAACCTGTCAGCTCGGCGATTACGGTGTTCGTCACCCTGTCCTGTTTCTTATTCCATCCGTAGGTGAGCCAGATCACCGCCTCGAAACATTGCCATTCCCTACCTGACATTCTGAGGCGTGGTTTTAGCTGTTGAATCTCGTTGGCGACCTTTGTGTACCCATTGGACAGGTCAGCCATACGCCCCCCTGACTTATCTGGTATCAATACTTTTGCGTTAAAATCTACCTTTCTGACAACTCCCATCTCATTTCTCCGCAGTCAGCTCTGCTTCCTGTTGCGCCATCACGTATTGATATTCCGCGTTTTGGATCAGGAAACCCTCTCCCTCATGGAATACCATTGAGCAATACATGCCATTCATCTCAAAAACTCTCTCTGCTCCTATCCGAATCAAACGTTCAGCGATAGCGAGCCGGTCGCCAAAAACGTTCAATCCGGTATCCTCAATCAATTCAAAAATATTGAGGTCAGCGAGTCGCTCAAATGAGATGACGTCATAGTTCATTGCCATGTATTCAACTGGCTCATTAGCTCTGACTTGGCACGATTGCTCGCAAATCTCCTTGAGTTCTTTAAGTTCGATGCTAAAGAATTCTCTTGATGAATTAACCCGACAACCGCTAAGAGCTGCGTGAATTTCTCGTTCAGAAAATGATGGGTTATCGCAATGGAATGAGGCTTCAACTTTGAATGCAGAAGGAACTCCGGTAGAGGATGAGAGTTCTTTCGCTCTTATTGCTGGGCTATTTGTGGTCATTCCCACTTTATAGATTCCGGGCATATGCTCGTTGCTAAGGATATAAACCCATCCTCCAAGCCTGAAACCTTCAGGTATAGACATTTTTTTTACTTCAGTGGTTTGCAACTTGAGTTCTTCTAGGTGCATAATTACTCCTGTGAATTGATCCAGTACTAGAAAGTCATAGTGATCTGAGAGTCGTCAGCTGTTCCCGCAGTTGGCGACTTTTTCTTTTGTGGCAATACCGATTCCACAGCCTGACGCGCTACCTCACGAATCAAACTGGTTTCCCATACCTTCTCTAGCAGTACGAACATCGTTGCCATGTCGCGGATATTGAGGCGGCTTACTTTCGATTCGTGCCACCCTGCTTGCTTTGCTAACTCTCGGTTAGTCTTCTGCATCATCCGGCAGCGGAGTTCTGTCTCCACTTCGTTGATGCGCTTGCTATAACTTGCATGTTCCATTTGTGATACTTCCTTTGTTGAATAAATAGTTACACCACCGGTTAGGTGGTTGGTGATAGGACCCTTTTTCAGGGCTTGATGTTAAGGAGCGGTGTTGCTTAAGCTGCGTTATCTTTCACTGATGCAAACACAAGGCTTTCTTTGGTAACTGGCTGGTACTTACCAATTTGTTTGGTGCCTTTCTCAATCGCATCGGCACGTTCAGGTGATGCTCTTCGCACGCCGTATGCGATCAGGTTCATATAGCCAACGGATGTGCCAACAAGTTGAGCAAGTTCCGCCCATTCATCCTTGTCAGCATCTTTCCGCCAGCGGAGTAAATCATTGCTCATATTTTTTACCTTCTTTGTTAAAAGATAAATTAAGTTTATCTCAAAGATAAATTAATAACAACGCCATTTTATCAATTTGAATATTTATCAAATTGCTAATACATGGGAAGATTTGGGAATGGAAACTAAAGACTTCAGACGCAACAACTTACGCGCTCTTATGGATGCATATATTCATGAGGGAAAAACTAAAGCTCAGTTCGCAGACGCGATCGGACTGCCTGCATCTCAACTAAGCCAGCTTGTAGGCGTTAACGCCACGCGAAACATTGGCGACATCATAGCAAGGCGAGTTGAATCAAATCTTGGGCTGCTTCGTGGATGGTTGGACGTTCCTAGAAATGAAGAAAGTTTGATCTCTGCTGGTAATCAAGACGCTAACCCCAGCAAATCGCCAATTTTCAACTTGCAAAATCTCTCCACAAACTATACTGATCATCCATACAGATTAGAATTATTGGATGTGCGGCATAGCTGCGGAGGCGGCATTGTGAATAGTGAGTACCCTGACATAATCCAGTCTATTGAGGTTGACCCTGAGTATGCCAAGCGAATGTTTGGCGGACGCCCTGCTTCATCGCTTAAGCTCACCACGTCAACCGGCGATAGCATGATAGGTACGATTGATCCAGGCGAACTTGTTGTCATTGACGTCACAGTAAAAACTTTCCGTAGTGATGGCATTTATGCTTTCACATATGGCGAAGGTAGTCACATTAAGCGCCTGCAAATGCTCAAGGATCGCATCGTAGTCATAAGTGATAATCAAAAATATGACCGATGGGAGATAGACTCAAGTAACGAAAGTAACTTCCACATAGAGGGATTTGTTGTCGGTAAATGGCACATGGACTACTCCAGACTCGGCTAAAAACTTAACTACCTCTAACTAAACCAGCCTTGTGCTGGTTTTTTTACGCCTATCAAAAATAAAGATAAATTATTTTATCTTTCAATTCATATGTTTATCAAAAAAACACAGACACCCGTCAAATAATTTATCATTTTGCTATTTACCATTCTTTATCTTTGAGATAAATTAACCACATCAACACGGCAGGACGCAACGAACTACAGGAAGTTGTTCTTTAACAGATAGCCCTGAAAAAGGGCAATTACACCAAAGCAGTAAGCTTCGGGGTGATGTGAATTGCAGGCCAACGAGCCAAGCCGAAGATTAGCGCCGGCCACAACACCGCCAAAGTTTATTGATAGGAGGTTATATGGATTCTCAAGCTCGTCGTCGTGAGCGCCGCAAGGCTAAGCAGGAAGAATATAAACATTCCAACCCACTGGCCGCTGGGATATGTGCCAAGCCTTCCAGTCGTCCTCTTCTCACACTTAATAGAAAAGTGAACCGAGTAGAGAAAGCGCTGATCGCTCGTGATGAAGTGATATATGACAGCGCTGATAACCGTTGCCTGCCAGAGGTCGCTTTATACGCAGCAGGTCACCGTAAGAGTGAGAGCGTTACAGCGAGGTAGTTATCTACCCCGCAGATTCAATTAAGGAAGGGATTCCATAACCCGACCGAGTTCTCTCCCGCCGAACTCCGCAAGCCAGCCACAGGAGGAACAATGGTAAGGCATGTCCCCAAAGTCACTCCCGACTTGTTTAAAACAGTTGGGACAATAAACCGCCCTCACATACCCACCAGAGGGTTCTTTTCGAAAGGCCGCAGTGCGGTGAAAGACAAACTCATCCTTTGCCCTGTTAGCCGCTACTTCCTTAGAAAGCTCTGCAATCTTTATATTTGCCTCGGCCAATTCTTTCTCGGTCGCAGCATGGGCTTTTTGAAGTACGTCCATTTGCTCGTAAATGAAGGCGAGACGCTCCCGAAGGACAGCGTTACTTTGCACAGCCGAAACGGAATCGATAGCGCTTTGAATCGACGTGATAACCAATCCAAAATCCATGAATAATTCATCCTAAAACGTTGGGGTGGATAAATTATATTCGAATTCCTTACGTTGGGGAACGAAGGAACCACTGCCGCCTGAGGTGGTTAAGACAGTACGGGCACTCATTATTGGCGCAGATAAACGGGCGCAAGAAATCACGCGGGAAGAGCATTCCCTTAATTTAGAGAGGTAGGTATGGAAATTAAAGCGCTTTTAATGGAAATCGAAAAGCTAGAAATTGAAATAAGAAGCACAGATCACTTGCTAGAAATGACTGAGCAGCATGGTCTTAAATTGGTTGTAATTGCTTCTAACAACTCCAATTACAGGGGTTACGCAGATGAAGAGCTCTTAATTGAAGCTTTAAAATCAAAAAGAAAAGAAATGCATGAGCGGCTTGTGAAACTCATTGATGCTGTAGGTGTGGTTGAAAAGGTTATTGATGGACTGGTCGCTTAGGCGGCTTTTTTATTGGGTGAACAAGGGGTGTGAGATGGATAAGACAGAAGAAGAATTGAAGCAGATGAAAGAAGAGTTTTTTCAGTTGCATCAAAAGACAGTCAAGGCAGCTTATGAGTACTTCGCAGCATTGCCAATCGGTAATGAACGAGTTATGGCTCATAAGGTGTATCAAAACCTGCTTTACGCTAGCCGTATTTAACTGATTTATACGTTTTCGATAAGAGGTGTGAGATGGAAGAAGCAAGAAAAGAGTTTGAGCTTTTATGTCCGCTAAACGGATTGAAGAAAGACAACCCAATCATTCTTTCTGCAAATGCTGGCGTTGTTTATCGTGATGTCAAAACACAGCAGGCATGGCGCTTCTTCTTAAAGGGATGGAGAGCTAAATCAAAAGCACTGGCAAAGAATAGTGAACAGGCCGCCTAGCGGTCTTTTTTATACCCAGAATGGAGATAGATATGCAGGAGTACGAATGGTTCGTCATGGATGGTAGAGCGCGATTTGATACCGAAAGCGCAGCAGTATTTGAGGCTTGTGGGAATAAAGAACCCAGCAATAAATCACTGCGTAAAGGTTGGGGTGATATGGACGCCGTATTGGTGAGAGCAGCAGTGACTGCCAAAGACTCAACTACTGGTGATGTTATTTCTTGCGGTGACTTTGAATACGTCCGTGATATTTGAACGAGTAATGCACATCGCAGGTATTCACTGAGTATCTGCTGTAAGCAATCCCGCTCATAACTGGAGAATGACTGCTCTGGTTAGCTGACACGTTTTGCCCCTCTCGTTAGGGGCTTTTTTATACCCAAATTTCAGGCAAAAAAAAGACCTGATACGGATGCTGGGTATCAGGTCTAAAAATGCCATATAGCGATATATGACAAGTCAAAGCCCACTTCTGGGGTGGATGTCCATTATATCAGTTTATCCATAGTGATTTTGTGCTTATGCCTGTTGTTCAGAAAGCGTTGATATACCCCATCTAAACAAACTAATTCATCGCAAAGCGTAGGCGTTTTGCAATGAAACCAACAATCAAACAGGAGTAACCCCATGCAAGAACTCAGCTTTGCAGGGTGCCCTCGCATGGGCACTCTTCGCGAATCACAACTAGACCGCATCGTTCGTATCGTCACTCAATTCTTCTCACCACTCTGGAGCAAATAACTATGACTGATTTCATGAGAGAACCACGCAGTATCCAAGCGGTGAGAGCTTGTCGATTTCTGCGCTGGGTTAAACGACTTCCCGTAGTTAAGCACTTATTCATCAAAGGTGATCAGCTATGAATGCATCAGTGATTATCGAGCTAAATAAAATCATCAGCGGCTTTAGCGAACAGACCAGTGAATTAGTTCTCCAGCAGGCCGAGGCGTGGGAAAAAGAAACAAAGCAGTATCACATCATCAAAGCATTAAGCCATCTGTCAGGACTCTCCCACGAAGCATTAGAGCTGGCTCTTGAACACGGCGACAATCCAGAAATATTAGCCACCGCCCTATTCTCTATTCTCCAATCAGCAAGCCAGTACCAAACAGCCATCGAGCTTAAACACATGCAGGAGGCAGCATGATTGAATCTGGAATCTATTACGGAATGTCAAACGAGGAATACCATGCAGATGAAGCGATCGGTTCAACAAGCATTAAAGCGATCAGCGTTAGCCCTGCCAACCTTTACTTCAACAAATTTAAAGGTAGTAAGTCTGCCAATATAGGAACAGCGATACATGCTGCTCTATTAGAACCTGATGTTTTTGAAAGAGACTTTATTCTTGATGAATCGTTAAAAACAAGGGCTTCTAAAGAATATAAATCACTAGTCTCATCTGGTATGAAGGAAGAACATATATTCATAGGTAGTGAAGTGGAAACTATTAATAGAATGGTGGAGGCATCACAACTTAACGAAGATTTTATGTACTACATGGGGACATCTGGAAAATCTGAAGTATCTATGTTTACTACATGCCCAGAAACTGGACTAAGGCTTAAATGTCGCTTTGACAGGCTTTCTGACTCGCTTCCATACCCATTAGATGTTAAGAGCTGCCAAGATGCATCAGAGCGTGGATTTAGCCAAGCATTCGGTAAGTATCACTATCACATTCAAGCTGCGTTTTACTTATATGTTCTGAAATTGGTAACGGGGAGAGATGTAAATCAATTTTGTTTCTTTGCCCAAGAAAATAAAGCCCCATACAGAAACTGTATGTATTACATCGGCGATGACTCTCTAGAGCTTGGACGAAAAGAAATGATGAGATCACTTTCCACGCTGAAACGTTGCATAGAAGGTGAGTTAGATAAGAGGGATGGAATAGTTCTTCAGTCATCTGAAATTAACCTTCCATCATATATGTTCGATGACGAATACGCTGACGAGGTATATCTGTAATGGACTTATCAAACACAATTATCCCTAAATCAGACCAAATAAATTTTGAAGACGTTCAGTCTTCGCCAATCACAGCAAAAATTAAGTCGGTAAGGTCTGGAAACAAAGAACAGCCTGTTTGGATTGATTTAGATGGGTTTGATGGACGCCCATACAAACCATCTAAGTCAATGAGACGAGTGCTAATAGGCGGATGGGGAAACGATGGGCATTCGTGGGTTGGTAAAACGCTGTTACTCATAGGTGACCCAAGCGTCAGGTTCGGAGGTGTAGCAGTTGGTGGGATTAAGATTCAAGCAATGAGTGATGTTGAGGCTGACTTTTCAATGATGCTATCTGTATCTCGAGGTAAGCGGGTAGAACATCGAGTTAAAAATTTAGTAATTCAACCTACGGTTGTTATGTCAGCCGAAGATAGCGCCGCATACGATGACATAATCAACAAAATGGGATTATGCCAGACAGCAAAAGAGCTAAAAGAATTGGGAGAAAAGTTGGCTAAATTGACTATCAGTGATTCAGATAGAAAAGCAGCTCTTGAAGTCTATAAATCCTGCTCCGAAAAAATTAAAAATATATCGTAAGAGGTTAAATGCGCCGACTAGCATTCTATCGGCGGCCTCATAACTCAACAGGGTTCAAGGAAAGCGTAGTTAGGATGCTCGGGAAAAGGCCAATGACAGGAACAGAGTTGGCTGAGCATTTCGGAATGAGGTTGCCAGAGTTCAATAAAAGGATTTATCAGGTACTCATCGAAACAAGCGTAGTAAAAGTCGTAGCCACGGAATGGGCTGAGAAAGAAGGAATCAGGGACAGAACCTATTCGATAGAGCGAAGAGCAAAACGCATCACCCCACCCAGACCAAAGAAAACAATCCCCATCAGTCTCAAGTCATTAGATTCAATAACAAACGGAATGAAGCAAAAGCATATCGACGCCGCCAAGCGCCGAGCAAAGCTTATTGCATCTGGTGAATACAGAGACTGGATGGGTTAGGAGATATTCATGAAAAATCGTAAAGCAAAAATTCTTCTACTCTACGTCCATAAAAATTGCTACCCGCGGCAATGGTTGAACATTAGCAATCGCCGGATGGTTCTCTTTTCGCTGGGCGGAGTAACTAAGGAAGGCCATCAATTCAAAAATAGCGCGGCGCAAAACCGCTGGAAAAATCATGTGAGGTATCTGTGATGAACAACCTACCGATACAAACCTACGAATCAGTAGTTCAGCAGCGTGACGCTCTAGCCGCTGAGAATGCAGCGATGAAAGAGAATATTGAAAATGTGCTTTTCCATTGGGCAGCCGCAGAGCCAGGGGATATGTCATGGATGATGGACAAGTGCATGCCTAGCTTACGCGATAGTTGCATTGAAACCATAGCCACAGACGAATTTACCCGTGAGCTGATGGTAAAGGGTGTTGAATCTGGAGCTGAGTATTTCAGAAGCCGAGCAAGATGCGCTCGCGGATTGGGCCATCACGACAGAGCGTGTTTCTTAGATACGACAGCGGAAATGTTTGATGATTTCGCCGCCGAGCTCCGCAAGGGGATTAATGATGCACAGTAACAGCAAAGAGCTAGATGCTCATGAATTGAATATCTATTTCCGTCACCCGCAAAAACATGTCTCTTTCGCTTTCTGGCTGCGCAAGCAACTTGAGAAAGGTGACGCATTGCCAGCGATTCTTGTTGAACGCCTTGAAATACAGGCAGACAGCAAAAGCGAGGCTATCGACTTTGTTAAGCAGGCACTGATTGATATTGCAGCTGAAAGCATCGGTGTTAAGAACCCAGACGAACTAGGCCCATCATTTAGAGATGGTTTCGCAGCAAAGGAGCGGCCTAATGACCAGTAACAGCAAAGAGCGCGGCATGATTTTTAATGCGGAGATGGTGAGAGCGATTCTATCAGGACAGAAAACGCAGACACGGCGGATTGTTAAGAACGTTAGCTCTGATAGTTGCATGACTCTAAAAGAGCCATCCAAAAACCGTGATGGAATTTATACCCACGTTATGGATGCACCCAAGCATGGTTTGTGCCCTCACGGCAATGTTGGAGACCGCATCTGGGTGCGGGAGACTCACCATCTAGACCAGTACGGATATACATACAAAGCAGATGGAGACTGGATAAAAGAAATGCGCGAAAACGGTGCATTTGGATGTGATGAAAAATGGACTCCATCTATGCATATGAAGCGCTGTGCTTCTCGCATTCTTCTTGAAATCACTAATGTACGCGTAGAGCGATTAAACGATATCAGTGAAGAGGATGCGCAAGCCGAAGGCGTTTCACCGTCGGCCCACGCAATCACACCACCCGAGGCCGTATACCGAGTCGGATTTGGTGAGCTATGGCGCTCAATCTACGGCGATGAGAATTGGGAAAAAAATTCGTGGGTTTGGGTAATCGAATTTCAGCGCGTGCAGGAGCAGAGCAATGACTAAGCTAACAACTGAGCGGTTAGAAGAAATAGCAAAACTGGAAATAACTGAATTTAGCAATGGAATGGATATTGCGAAAGATGCATATCAATCAGTTGGCAGCTCTGAGATTGTCTTAATGGCTCGACAGCTTCTGGCATACGAGCAAGCAGCTAAGAATCCGATTGGCTCGTTCCACATATCAGGCGGCCAAGTTGAGGCCACTACAGATTATTGCCGCGATGGGGAATGGCCTGTGCAAGATGGCGAGGTTCTGGTTTATGCAGTACCGGTATTGCCTAAACAGCCTGAATTAATTGGCATGAAAGTTTCGATTGATACTGGCTCCGATAATATTGGTCATCGCCTATTCGGTGAAATCGTCGGCACAAGCGATAGCAACGGCGTTCCGGTGTTATGCATTGAAGTTGCCGAGAATAACGGTGATATGGCGGCACCCGCACAACCTGTAACACCAGAACAGCCAGAGCCAACAATTTCATTTTATCGTGATGGAATAATTGCGGCGGCTAAATGGGTCGAGAATCAGCGCGATGCATACGATAACGAACACGGTCAGAGCGATCCAGATACCGGCGCGTTTGAGTTCGGGAATGATGCACAACTCGAGTATTCAACGACATTATCAGAAATAGCAGAGGGAATTCGCTCACTGCATCCTGCCTCAGCCAAACCTGTAAGCGAGCCTTACAAGTTAGAAATCGACATGGATGATGCGGATCACTTCTCAGTAACTCACTTGCACGAAATTATCTATGGAAAAGAGCTGATTTGGCCGGAAGCAAAATTGCTAGCTCGTTTCATGCTTGATGTTAAGCAGCGTGTATCAGAAGCCCCAGCACAGGAGAGCGAATAATGCCAACTCTTAATTATGACCCAGCAGATCCGGACAAAATGAAACTTCCATCAGGTAAAACGTGCGGTGATTGCGTACATATTCGTCGTTGTAAAGCCATTTTCGGACATGCTGAATCGGATACGTATTGCGATTGGTCACCCTCTCGCGCTGCATTTTCAGAGACCACAGCACAGGAGCAGAAATAGATGGTGATAGCCGGTTATATCCTTCTGGTCAGCGCCTGCGGATTAGATGCTTGCGATGCCCTCCCCGTTACACCAGAAGTCATGCCAAAAGAAACCTGTGAACAATGGATAAAGCTGATTCACGAGAAGCGACCTAACCACGTTCTAATGTGCTTACCAGTTAACCAAGATTAATAGCCGCTAACCAGCGGCTTTTTTATTGCCGGAGGATGCATGAGACACATCATCAAGGGTAATCCAACACAGATAGAACGCTCAGCAATGGAAGCGGCGCTTAACCAGCATCAAGCCAAATACGGTGATTACGCCCCATCTAAAGAGTCAGAAAACTACACCGTTTTGGTTGATGGAATGAAAATCGTAGTTGAAATCATGAACCGTAAAAAATCATATGTGGCTACATCGATGATGCGGCCTAGGGATTTATCCAAAGTGTGGGGGAATGCAGCGTGAGTGAAAGCGGCATGACATGACAGCAGAACAAGACAACGCGATCCGCAATGTGGCAAGAGCCCTTCTCACCGAACTCCGCAGCAAAAAAAACAATCTCACATACCGCCAGTTACTCGATAAGCACTCAGCAAAGATAGCGCCCCTCTGCGGCAGATTTAAGCCGTGGATGGTGCTGTCTTGCTACTGCATGAAAGTGACGGATAAGGATAAATGATGAACGAGGAAATATTCACGCTTGAGGAGGCATGTTCATTCCTCAAAATTAGTTTGAATACCGGTTATGCATGGATTAAGTCAGGCCGATTGCGTGCCGGTCGAACCGGCAGAAATGGAAAGAGTGGCGATTACCGCCTATTGAAATCAGATTGTATTGAATCAGTTCGCCCACGGATCAACAATCAAGCCGTGAATGCGGTTGGCGAACAGGATGAGGGTCTTGTATGTCAATCAAACAAAGAAACGGTATCTACCACTGTGACTTCTTTACGCCTAGTGGGAAGAGAATTAGACAATCTCTTGGGACAACGGAAAAGCGGCAAGCAAAGGAGTTGCACGACAAACTAAAGGCAGAGATGTGGCGAACTGAGAAGCTGGGAGAAGCGCCAGTTAAGCTATTCGAAGAAGCCTGTTTACGCTGGCTGAATGAAAAGTCACATAAGCGATCGCTAGATGCCGATAAATCAAAAATCGGCTTCTTTCTTCTTCATTTTCGCGGCGTTCCGATCGGAGAAATAACTAACGACCGGATACAGGCCACATTATCGAAAATGGAGAACCGGTCTCACCGTGCTAGATGGGAGAAACTACGTGACCGCCTGATGAGAGAGGGGAAGCCGGTTCCTGAATACAAATCAAAACCAGTAACGCAATCTACCATCTATTCTCATCAGGCATTCATGCGCTCTCTACTTCGTATAGCAGCTAATGAATGGGGATGGCTAAATTCGGTTCCGGTAGTAAAGGCCAAGTCACCGCGCGGCCGTCGAATTCGTTGGCTGACTAAAGATGAAGCTCGTCGTCTTCTCGATGAATTGCCAGAGCATTTCCGCAGCGTGGTAATTTTCGCTTTGGCTACTGGTCTACGACGCTCAAACATTCTAAATATGGAATGGTCACAGATAGACATGCAGAGAAAAATGGCGTGGATACATCCAGAAGACGCAAAAGCAGGCCGAGCAATTGGGGTGGCACTCAACGACACAGCCTGCTCTGTTCTTCGCGGTCAGATTGGTAAGCATCACAGGTGGGTATTCGTACATGAGGACTCATGCATTCGACCTAACGGTGAAGTTGCACCGAAATTACGCAAAATGCGAGTCGATAGCAATAAGGCATGGCGATCTGCACTCAAGCGGGCTGGTATAGAAGACTTCCGTTTTCATGACCTGCGGCACACGTGGGCAAGCTGGTTAGTTCAGTCTGGCGTTCCTATCTCTGCACTACAAGAAATGGGTGGGTGGGAGTCAGTTGAAATGGTTCGCAGATATGCACACCTGTCACCGAATCATCTAACGGAACACGCTAAGCAGATCGACGTTGTTTTTGGAGTTTACGGCACAAATACGACACAAGGGGAGATGGTGGAACTGAAAGAAGTGATGTAACCCATTGAATTTGTTGGTGGGTCGTGGCGGGTTCGAACCGCCGACCAATTGATTAAGAGTCAACTGCTCTACCAACTGAGCTAACGACCCAACGGGAATGATTATTCTCTTCTGTGACGCATGCGTCAATTATCACACAATCCCTAGGCGGGCATCTCCTGTCCGCCTAAGTTTACGAAACGATTAAAAAATAAACATCGATGATCACTGTGACTTTGTTTGCTGAATTTGACGCACGCAGCGCGCCAGCTGTGTGATGTTGTGATCGGGCATACGATGCTGTTCTAGCGCAGAGTCTAAAGAGAATAAATACTCTGCGTTGGTGCCTAATACACCAGTCGCCTGAGAGATCAGAGCCGCCACAGTATTTAGCGCCGAACAAGACTCATAGAGCGGATGCTCAGGGTCGGTGATAAAGGTAATGCCTTTAATCTCTCGGCCATCCTCAAGAGCCAGCGAACACCACTGCGGTGTATAAACTCCCGCGAGCATCTCACGAGTCCAAAGCAACTGCAGTTCGCTACGCGCATTTTCATCCGATAAGCGAAATGCTAGCCCCCGCGTCTCACCTCCCGGCTTTAACCCCAGCATACGTCCCGGAGTACATTCAGAACCACGCCCGGCGAGTAGACGAATATTGAAATCACGTTGCCAGCCTTTTAAGAATGCGGGCTGCACTTCGGTAAATTCAAGCAACGGATTCCAAATCAGTGAACCATAGCCAAAAACCCAAATCCCCTGCCCTTCAGGGCAGGTCTCAAGCACCTGATTCAAAGACGCATCCAGCTGTGCTGGTGTCCAGAACAGGTTTTCTAAGGCCGAGTAGGTTTTGGCATAGTCTTGCGACTCTAATAGTTTTCGAGTTAACACGCTAACCTCCCCCGCGCAGAAAACAACGACAGTGAATTTAAACTAATCTATAGATCGTTTTAACTCAACTGTCATCATGCGCCGTATGGCGGTTGTGCGGTAATCAAATATTTCGAATGATGTATAGCGCAATGGAGGTTTCGCAGATAATAATCATTATCGACCAAAACGCTGCCATAAATTGAGATTTGTTTTTAAGAAAAGCATGAAAGGTTTGCATAATCTGTTTGCCCATCAGGCATGACCACTAATGTGTATAACAATGCTACTCCCCCGAAAATATTTCTGCAAATTATCAATTTTTATTGATAATACAAAAATCCTCGCTGGCTAGTTTTATTCCCTTTTTCGTTAACGAATCTTTACTCCTTATTTTTCCGCTTTTGATACTCACCAGCATAAAATAAGAATACTTCTCATTTCCGCCAATTTATCCCTGAATAACAGCAAATTATGTTTTGTCACATAGTAGTGGTGATTTTTTATCACTTAGGCTACATTTGTAATATAAGCCTGAAATATAAGAATTATTGAAGTTTTTGGTTTCTTTGCGCATTTCACCAGTCGAAAATTAATTGCTGTTTAGCTGTCTACTTACCATGAGGGATGGACGATGAAGCTACGGTTTATTTTCGCAATCGCAGCTAGCGCTGGCTTATTTTCAGCACCGGCGATGGCAGTTACCACAACAGGTACCGTTGCCGTAACGTTAACACTTACCAACGGTTGTTTAGTTAACGGCTCACCTGCTCAAACAGGTGTTAACTTCGGCTCTTTGAACTTTGGAACATCTGTCGCTACCTTTGACACGTTGTCTGCCACATTTACCGGTGGAGGCACCGGCGGCAATACATTCAACGTGCAATGCACGGCAGGTGCCAGCTATACCGTCGCACTCACCAGCAGCCTTAACGCAGCCCCTACCACGGTCTATGGCACCGTAGGCACCCCTGGGCGATATTTGATCAGCCCAACCGCCACCACCCAAGGTATCGCCTATAGCGTTTATGGCACATCAGCCATGACCACGGCGTTAGCCAACGGCGCAGTATTAACCGCAGTAAGCACGAGTGGAAACACTAACAGCTATGCACTTTGGGGGAAAATCGTGGGGGTGGCGAACAGTACTAACGTATTAGCAGGTGCTTATGCCGACACTTTAAACATTACCATTACTTATTAATTTACCGTGAAAACGCGGGAGTGGTGCGCATTAAAGGTAGCGCTTCAGTCGCTTTTAGCGGTGGTTTTGCTGTGGGGGCTCATTGTGGGGAGCGCCAACGCCATCATCACCGCGCAGTTCAAAGCGCAGGCAACCATCGTGGCAGGGTGCGCTGTTCTAGGCACAGGAAGCCTGTTTGGAACCCTGAGTTTCGGTACCTATCCCGGCACGGGTACCGGCGGTGTTAACGGTACTTTTGTCCAAAATACCTCGCTAACGCTGGCATGCACTCCCGGCGTAACGCTAAATATGGCGATTAATGGGGGCTCTAATTTCACAACGGTGCGCAATGTGATGCAAAGCGGAAATAGCCTGCAACTGCCCTATCGTATTTATACCGATGCGGCGCATACCAATGAAATCATCGTGAACCAAAACGTTCCGCTCAATATTTCCAGCTCTAATAACAACATTATTTTGCCGATTTACGGCGTATTACAACTTAACGGCTTTAGCCCTTCAGGGAGCTACACCGATACATTAACGGTGACGCTCACTTGGTAAATCAAGGAGATAATAATGAGCAACCTGCATCGCTCCACACGTCATCTTTGCATTATTCTAGGTAGCACGTTATTAGGCGCCGTCGCGACAATAAATGCCAACGCTGCCACAAATATGCTGATCTGGCCGATCGATCCCGCCTTAGGTGCCAACGATAATGCCACTGAGCTATGGCTAGAAAATAAAGGCTCTACAGCCGCAACGATGCAAATTAGAGTTCTTGGCTGGAAACAGGTTGCTGGAGAAGAAAATTATCGGAACCAACAAGACGTTGTTGCAAGCCCTCCCATTGTGAATATCGGGGCAGGAAAAAAACAATTAATCAGGCTAATCCGCCAATCCCCTACGCCTGCTGGGCAAGAACAAGCGTTCCGTATTTTGATAGATGAAGTTCCAGCAGCAGAACATTCCGCGGGGTCTCAGGCCGGCGTGTCACTTTTAATGCGCTATTCGCTGCCTTTATTTGTTTATGGCGACGGCGTTAATTTCCAGCGCAATGCGGCAGAACCGGTGCATCTTAGCCAAAGCCAACTTAGTTGGAAAATGACCACTAATAATGGCCACCCAGCCATTGAGGTCACCAACCGTGGTACCGTTCATGCACGCCTGAGCAAAGTATCGATTAACGGCAGAACGATAGCCGATGGGCTATTAGGTTACGTTCTCGCCGGATCCTATCGGACTTGGGCATTACCAACAGGTGTGACTCATGGCGAAACGCTAAAAGCTGAAGTGAATAGCGACAGCAAGATCTGGCAGTCAGGCCCAGCGCAATAGTCGCCCCAGCCCGTTAAGATACCGCCGTGAAAGCCATCAGGATTTGGCGCAGCCACGCTGTGCAGCTTATGGTCACATTAAGTTTGCCCGGTATCGCACTGGGCGAACCGGGCAACAGTGAGCTGCCACCGCCTCCTACCGCAAATATTGTCAATCAGGATCAACATTTTCGTTTAGCCTTGGTCATTAACCGTTTCGATACTGGCAAACTCATTCCAGTCATCCAACGCAACGGTCATTTTTACATCCAATCGTCGGAGCTCATTGGTCTTGGTTTGCCGGCGGATAAGTTTTCCTCGCCAGAAACAGATTTAACCGCTGATACAGAAATCGAAACGCACTATGACAGCGAAGGCCAGCGCCTACTGCTCGACATTCCGACGAGTTGGCTGCCTAATCAATCGATATTCACCGGTACCCCAAACCAACAAACCCAAGCCGTTGCCGGTCGCGGTGCGCTATTTAACTATGACGTATACACCAGCCATACTCAGGGCGAATCCACCCTTTCGTCAGCGTGGAACGAATTTCGTATTTTCACTCCTGAGGCAACGCTCTCTAGCACCGGCATATTGCGCAAAAGCTTTGGCGGTAACAGCGGCGACAACAACGATGGGTTTCGGCGTTACGACACTACGCTAAGCGGCGTGAACGAAGCGCACGCTTTCAGTTGGCAAGTGGGAGATTTAATCACCGGTGCACTTAGTTGGAGTGACAGTGTGCGTTTAGGCGGCGTTACAGTCGGTCGCGATTTCTCCGTACGCCCCGACATCATTACCTATCCGCTTCCCGCCTTTAATGGACAAACGGCAGTGCCGACCACCGCCGACCTCTTTATTAACGGCTACCAATCGGCCAGCACGAACCTTGAGCCGGGTCCGTTCACCCTCACCAACCTGCCGTATGTCAACGGCGCGGGAGAGGCAGTTTTAGTCACCACCGATGCGCTGGGACGTCGCGTCTCCACCACCCAGCCTTTTTATGTCGCCAGTACCTTACTGAAGCCCGGACTTTCAGACGCAACACTATCGCTTGGCGCAATACGCCGTGATTACGGCGAAAAAGATTTCTCCTATGGAAGCGCCGCCGCCAGCGGTTCCTATCGTTACGGAATCAACGATTACCTCACGCTGGAATCTCACGCCGAAGGCGCACCAGAGTTAGCACTCGGCGGGCTCGGTACTGTGATTAAACTGGGTTATTTTGGCGTACTCAATACCTCGGTAACCACCAGCACCCTGTATGGCAAAGGCGGAAATCAATATGACTGGGGATATCAATACAGCAATTCGCGTTTCAACGTTGGCACCCAGCACAGCCGCCGCGATAAAAATTTTGGTAACCTCGCGCTGTACGACGTACCACAGAGCAATTCCAACCAGTCCTCTTATTCACTAAGCAAAAGTAGCGACCAATACTCGGCGGCAGTTTCGCTAGACCAACTCGGCAGCTTTGGTCTGGCCTATTTCGATATCCAAAGCTTCGCGGGTGATCGTACCCGACTGCTCAACCTGTCGTGGAATAAAAGCCTGTGGGGCAACAGCACCGTTTACGTGTCAGCCAGCCGCGATCCTTCGCAGCAAGATTGGGCATTAGCGCTATCGATTCAAATTCCGTTCAACGCGTTCGATAACGTCAGTGTGACAACCCAGCGCAGTGCTACAGGCGAGAATCAACAAACCGTCAACTATGACCACGCAATGCCAAGCGACGGCGGGTTTAAGTGGAATCTGGCCTACGCCAATCAGTCACAACAAAGTAACTATCAGCAGGCCACGCTCGGCTGGCGCAATGAGCATATTCAGCTACAAGGTGGCGTTTACGGCCCATCTGACCGTTATACCCAGTGGGGAGAAATGATGGGAGCGTTGGTTTATATGGACAACACGCTGCTTACGGCTAATCAGATCAACGATTCCTTTGTGATCGTCAGTACCGATGGCTACCCCAATATTGGGGTTAATTTTGAAAACCAACCCAAAGGCACCACAAACCGTCAAGGATACATGCTAGTGCCGGGTGTCTCCTCGTTTTATCCGTCTAAATTCAGCATTGATACCCTAAGTTTGCCTGCTGATATTTACGCCGATACCACGGAACAACGTATTTCTGTGCGTCGCAACAGTGGTTATGTGGTGCATTTCCCAGTGCGCGAACGCCGTGCTGCCAGCGTGATCTTGCACGATCAAACCGGAGCCGCTATCCCTCTGTCGAGCACCGTATCGCAGCAGGGAAAAGCGGATGCCTATGTCGGCTGGGACGGATTGGCCTATTTGGAAAATTTAGAACATCAAAACACGCTGCACGTACGCACGCCCAATGGGCAAAACTGCACCGTCAATTTCAGCCTGCCTGAAAATCATTCACAAAAGTTAAGCACCTATGGTCCCTTTATCTGCCAACTGAGTGCTACTGCGGAGAACAACTAAGATGAGAGCTATTATTGCCGTCATTATTATTCTGCTCGGAGGGGGATTTCTCTCATTTTCAGCCAGCGCCGCGACCACCCACGACTGCACGCTGACGAAACCCATCATCGTCAACTATGGCACTGTCAGCTCTGTCGTCGTGAGCTCCACACCCCAGTCTCAAACATTCAATATCCAAATAAGCTGCCCTATCGTGCTCGCCATTGCGGCCCCAGGCTCCATCGTCGTCGCTTATACCAGTGCTACGACAACCAGCGGCTCCCGCGCGATCCTAACCAGCAGCACGACGGATACAATCCCACTCAGATTGATGTGTATTACCCCAATCTGCACATCAGCCACCGAGATTAGCGTCAACGGTACGCAATCTATTCCTAGCTCAACTTTCTTGGGGTTATTAACTAATAAACAGTACTCATTACCCTTCACACTGAGCACTGTTGCCCAATCCGTGGCCGCGGGTTCCTATGCAACCAGTATCACGCTCACCGTCACTTGGGATATTTGTACCGCCGGAGCGTTGGTACTTTGCCTGAATAACGACACCGGTAGCGACACCTTAGTCATTCCAGTAACCCTAAATGTGACAAACGACTGCGCCACCATTACCGCGCCCGATATCAACTTCGGCAGTGCGCCAGTGGCAGGTAGCTTTAGCACTCAATCTGGGACTATCACCTTGGTTTGCACCAAGAGCGCAACCTATACCGTGGGGATCAGTGATGGGCAAAATGCCAGCGGTGGCGTACGCAACATGCTTAATGGCGCAGCAAATCTACTCAGCTACGATATCTATCAGTCAACCAGCAATAACCGCTGGGGATCGGTCGGCAGCCAGCGCTGGAGCAGCACTGCAGCCACCACCACCAGCCCTGACACCATGACGAAAACCTATAGCTATACGGCTAAAATATTCCCCACCCAGAACACGCCACCCGCCGGTGTTTACAACGATACGCTGGTCGTCGACGTCGCCTTTTAAAGCTTTATTATTTACTCCTCCAAAACCCAAACGCTGACGCTCCCCGCCGACACGGGGAACTCAGCGCTGGCATCATCGCCAGTGGTCACTACATCGCTATGATTACCGAGGAAATCATAGAACCGCCGCCCAGCCAAACCTTCTGCCAGCTGTACGTGCTTAGACGCCACATCACCGTTGGTCATGATCACCACGCAGCCCGATGCTTCCTCGGTACCATCACGCACAAAGGCCACACACTGTGGTGCATCAAAATAATCATGCTGTGCACCGTTGGCAAAACGCTGACGAGCCTCAATCAATCTTTCAAGCTCAGGAATAACGGGCATGATGATTTCATAGTCTTGGCCGTCATCACCTTTATCGGTATAGGTCGCACCAAACAGATCCGGATAGAAAACGCAGGGCACGCCCTGTTCCCGCAGCAGGATTAACGCATAAGCCAATGGCTTAAACCACGGTTCCACCGGCGCTTCCAGAGACTGCAACGGCTGAGTATCATGGTTCGCCACCAGCGTGACCGTATTCTCAGGCGCACTTGCTACCAACGTGTCAGCAAACAGCGTGGAAAGATCGTAATCACTGCCCGATTTAGACGCATGATGAAATTTGGTATGCAGAACAGAATCAAACAGCATCAGTTTGTTTTCAGTTTCATGCAGATAGTTCTGTAGCGCAGCCACTTCCGGCGACCAATACTCCGCCACGGTAAACAACTCACGGCCAGAATGCTCACGCAGATGATCTAGCCATTGGGAATAAAACCATGCGGGAATATGCTTCACCGCATCCAAGCGAAATCCATCGCAGGGCACGGAATCCAATAACCAACGCCCCCAGAATTTTAATTCCTCATTAACCGCCTCATTACGAAATTCAATATCGGCGCCCATGAGATAATCATAATTACCATTTTCTTTATCAACATCGTCGTTCCAGCCATCTTCGCCGAAATCATTCATGATTTTAAAAATGCCGTTTTCATTCGGTTCTTCAATGTAATCAACGCCGCTAAAGCAGCGATAATCCCAAACAAACTCAGAGTATTTCCCCTGCCGTCCCGGAAACACGAAGCGGGTGTAAGCTAATGCTTCAAAAGCGCTATCGTCGATATCATTGCGGTCGTGCTCTTCAACGCGGCGCACATGCACACGCTCTTTCTCATCCGCACCCAATTTGTGGTTTAGCACCGCGTCAAACAGCACCTGTAGCCCATGCGATTGCAAACACTGCGCCGCATGTTCTAATCCCGCTCTATCACCGTATTTGGTTGGCACGCTCCCTTTCTGGTCGAACTCCCCGAGATCGAAGAGATCGTAAGAGTCATACCCCACAGAGTAGCCGCCGCTGGCTCCTTTGTACGCGGGAGGAAGCCAAACGTGGCTTATTCCCAGCGTCGAGAGATACTCCGCCTTATCAGCCACTTCTGGCCACAATTTCCCGCCGTCGGGGTAATACCAGTGAAAGAACTGAAACAGTGTGGTTTTTGTCATCGTGAGTCATCCCTAAAAAGGCCGAACTCTAAGCATGGATGAAAAATCAGCACACAACCAAAAATATTCAAAGAAAACGCATTTTATATGCCTGATGGCGTGATGTTCTACCAACGTTATAAATTTATTAACAATGGAGTTAACTCATTAAATAAAAGAAACAGCCATTCATAATGAATATGAAAAAAATCATATGGATTATTAATTCAAATTAATTATAAAAACTACATTTAGTTTTTAGAGAAAATAACCAATATCCGCACAACTGCATAAAACAAAAATAAGAAAAGCCTTTAGTGTTCGCTGACTAATGACTCCATTTCAATATGGGTAATGAAATCATCATCCATTATTATCAATTCAAATAAACACATGAATAAAACAAATAAAAAAAATCATTCTATTATTCCTAACAAAAAACTATTACGCTCCAGTTTACTTATCGCGTTATCTTTCGCGATCGGCGGCTGTGCGATGATTCATTCAGATAAAACACCGCTACCGCAAACCGATCTTAGCCAAATACACATCAACGATGCCCCCGCAGGCGCACTCCGCGCATGGCCGGGAAACCACTGGTGGCAAAATTATCACAACCCTCAGCTCAACCATCTGGTTGAGCAAGCACTTGCCGATTCGCCTAGCCTTGCCGTGGTTCGCCAACGCGTTGAAATTGCTAAAGCGCAAACCGATCGGGCGCGCGCCGATGATTTACCTATCGTGAATTTCGGTGCCGACGTGGAGCGCCAAAAAATGTCGGCTGAAGGTGTGATGGGGCCGTTTGCGCTTGACGATCCCGCCGCAGGAACGACGGGGCCATGGTATACCAACGGCACTTTCGGTTTGCAGGCCAGCTACGATCTGGATTTATGGGGAAAAAACCGCGCGCAGGTAGAATCAGCGCTCGGCGTTTACAAAGCACGACAGGCGGAACTGGCTGAAAGTGAACTGCTGGTTTCCTCCGCCGTAACCCAAATCTATTGGGATATTCAAACCGTTAAGGCATTGCAGGACATCCTGATTGAGGTCAAAGCTCAAGAGGCGATCATTGCCGACACGGATCGCAAACTTTACAACGAAGGCATTATCTCTTCGCTCGAACAAACTGAAACGGAAACGCAATTCACCAAAATCGATGAGCAAATCGACGCATCGCGTGGCAATCTGCTCTTGTTACGGGCGAACTTACAGGCGCTTGTCGGGCTGAAAACGCCGTTACCTGCGCTCAAAACGGTTCCGTTACCCGACGTCATTAGCACCCTACCGCAAAATCTCAGCTATGAATTGCTGGCCCGCCGCCCCGATTTGCAAGCCGCACACTGGTATATCGACGCGTCATTGAGCCAAGTTGATGCCGCCAAAGCCGCGTTCTATCCGGAAATCAACCTAATGGGATTCTTGCAGAACGATGCGCTACACCTCAGCGATCTGTTCCGTGGCTCCGCGCAGCAAATGGGCGGCATATTGGGCTTTACGCTCCCTATCTTCGATGGTGGGCGCCTTAACGCCAATCTCAGCATTGTACAAAGCAACAGCAACTTGAATATCGCCAGCTACAACAAAGCGGTAGTCAATGCCGTCACAGAAGTCACGAAAGGCATTACCCAGATCCAGACGATTTCGGATCAAAGCGCGCATCAAACCGAAGTGGTGGACGGCGATCAAAAAATCTGGTCGCTCACCCAAATGCGCTTCCAAGCAGGTTTAATCAGCGGCGTTAACGTGGCAAAAGCTAAGCTTCCTTTGTTAGCGGAACAATCCAAGCTGATCGAGCTGCACGGCCGTTGGATCGATGCCGATATCAACCTTACCAAATCACTCGGCGGTGGATACCGAGCAAGCGGAACATCGAGCAAGTCATAAGTCAATATGGGCAGCATGGTTTCTCTTGGCTGCCCATATTTCTCCTCGCACCTCTCCTGCATGTAACCAAGTTCACAAAATGATTCACAAAACGCCTACCTTTTTTTCTATAATTAACGAATATTTAGCCGATTAATGCTCAACCGAGATCTCTTTTACATGCTGAAAATGCTAAAAACCTACGCGCTGTTAGTTATGTTGCTAGCAACGCCGCTCATGAGCCATGCCGCAAGCAACAGCACGCAGCAGGTCACAGCGAGTACGCAAGTCGATAGCGGCGTGTTGCAGAAAAAACTCGACACCATCAAGCAGCAGGTCGCCAACGCCCAGCATGAAAAATTACTCGGCCAGCTCAACAGCGAGACGCTACAGCTGGCTGAGGAGGCCGATGCCAAGGCCGCCGCACTCACGCCAGAAATCGCGCAGATACAGGCGCAGCTCGACGTACTCGGCCCCAAAGCCGCCGATGAAACTCCGGAAGTTACCCAGCAAAGAATTACGCTGAACCGCACCAAAACCCAGCTAGATAAACAAATTGAGCAAATTAATGCGGTAAAAACCAACGCGGCGAATCTCTCGACCCAAATTAATAACCTGCGCCGCTCAGCGTTAAAATCTCAAATTGCCCTTAACTCAGGCACCATTCTGGGACAAAGTTTTTGGTCGCCAGTACTCTATTCCCAGAATCACGATCTGGATAAATTCAACGATTTTAATCAACAACTCAGCGACGCGTGGGACAACGCCTGGCAACCCGGTTGGAAAGCCGGATCGGTGTTTTATCTCTTGCTCGCGCTAGCCTTTGGTGTCTTCAGCCATATCGTGCTAGATAAACCCGTCAGCGCCATGATGCAACGTTGGCTACCCGAAGGACGCCTACGCCGCAGCGTTCTCGCCTTCACCACCACCGTGCTCACCGCCGTCATGCTCGGCACCAGCGCCCATTTTCTCTGCTATCTGCTTATTCGCCTGCCCGACACCTCGCCGATGTTGGTCGAATTTGCGCAAACGCTGGGGCGGCTCACCGTGTTCTCCAGCCTGATTGCCGGACTGGGCAATGCATTACTCTCCAATCGCCATCCCTCTTGGCGACTGCCAAACATCTCCGATAACGCCGCCAAAGCCTTAGCGCCGTTTCCAACGCTGATTGCCACCGCCGTTTTCATTTTCAGCATTCTTGAGCAGCTTAATAATCTGGTCGGTGCCAGCATCGCCGCCACGGTTTTTTGCAGCGGATTATTGTCACTGCTGGTGGCACTGATTGCGATTTTCATGGCAGTGCGCGTTACCCGACTACGCCATGGGCGAAACACCAATAACGATCAGGTTAGCGCGCGCTCGGCGCTGGCTGGATTTATCCATCTGGCGATCAGTGCCACCTCGTTTGCCATTATTATCTCTCTGCTCACAGGCTACATTCTGCTGGCGCGTTTCCTCACCTATGAGCTGATCTGGGTATGGCTGGTTTTAGCCTGTTTATACCTACTGATTCACCTGATGACCGACCTCTGCGAAAGCGTATTTACGCCCAGCAATCACTCAGGAAAAATACTCAAAAGCACGCTCAGCCTCAGCGATCGCCATCTCTCCTTAGCCGCAACATTGTTCGCCGCGGTGGGCAAAACTGTGTTGGTGCTGTTTGCGGTTATCGCGCTGCTGAGCGGAACCTATGGCTCAACCACCCCGCTCGCCCTGCTACAAAAAGTGATCGAAATCTGGCGCGGTAAAGGGTTAGGCGGCTTCACCATTATTCCTGCGCACGCCCTGAATGCCGTGCTGTGTTTGGTCATTGGCTGGTACATTCTGCGCACCGCGCGCCGTTGGCTGGATAACGACTTCCTACCAAAAACCATGATGGATCGCGGCATGCGTGCCTCGTTGGTGACGTTGTTCACCAACGTCGGCTACGTGCTGATTATCTTACTCACGCTCTCCACCCTCGGCATTGAGTGGAACAAGCTGGCGTGGATCGTTAGCGCCCTCTCGGTTGGGATCGGTTTTGGTCTGCAAGAGATTGTGAAAAACTTTATCTCCGGTTTGATTTTGCTGACCGAGCGTCCGGTCAAAGTTGGCGATTTAATCAGCATCAGCGGCGTTGAGGGCGATATTCGCCGCATCAACGTCCGTGCGACTGAAATCCAGCTCAGCGATCGTTCCACCGTGATTGTGCCCAATTCCCAGTTGATTTCGCAAAACGTCCGCAATGCCACCATGGGCAATGCGCAGGGCGTGGTGACGATTGCGCTCACCTTCCCATTGGATATCGATCCTGAGCAAACACGCGCTCTCCTGCTCGACGCCTATCACCAGCATGTTGCCATACAGCCCGCTCCTGCACCGTCGGTGAGTTTCAAGGAGTTAGGGCCAAACGGTATTGTGCTCAGCGTCACGGGCTATGTGGCGAGTCCTCGCGTGGTGAGCGGTACCAAGAGTGATTTATTGTATGAGATTTTGAAAAGGCTAAGAGCGGCGGGCATCAATCTGAGTCAGAGCCAGACGATGGTGATTGAAAGAGCGCCAGCGGCGCTAGCAGAAGAGTAAAACCACTGGCTACGTCTGAAGACGTAGCCAGTTAAACTTATAACGACCTCGGTTCCATCATCAGCAGCATATAACGACTTTGTAGCTGCTTAAAACGATTGTCGATCTGCCGAACCAGCGCCGGAGATACTTTTCCGGCGTTTTGCTGTTCAGACAGTTGGCGCAGCAGTTCTTCCAGCGGCGGCGATTTCACCAGCGGCTGTTGAATGGCAAAAATAGACGATTTCAGCTCTGAAACCGTCATATATTTCCCGCGCTGCTCGTCCAATCCATTGAGCTTATTGGCGAGCAGTTGCAGACGGCTTTGCGCCATATGCCAATCACCCAACGAATCACTGGCGGCTGCCTGCGCATTCAAATTGAGCAACCAACCGGCAGCTAACTGATCGACCGCTGGCGTCTGCGGCCACAGCGTTTGCGCCTGCTTAACCAGCTGAGAGGCATAGTTCAGCGACCAAAGTGCGGGTAAACTATTGATAGTCTCCAACTGCTTTTGCGTGGCCGCCACCATCTCATTAGTTAACGAAGGCAGCTTGTCCGCTTTCTCGGTTCGCAGCGTATTCATCTGCTCCGACGACAACGGCTGCGGCAACGGTTCTACCGTGGCTAACAGAACATTGCGAACCGGCTCCTGATGCCACGCATTCCAACCCCACAGCCCTGCGCTGCCCACCAACGCCATGCAAATTAATCCAGCCGCAAAACCAACCCAATGGCTTTTCTGAATGCCGGTCGCGGTGTTTTCCACCCGCATGATCACTGGTTTTGCTTCGGCTTGAACCACATACACCAGCGGTGAATCATCCTGTATTTCAGGTCCGGCTATCGACATCGACGGGTGCGCCGCCAGCGTGCTACCGCCCTGAATCGCATTATCGCCATCCAGACTTTCCAGCCGAAGCGCGGTGTTATGCATTAGATGATACAAACCATCGAGCTGGCTCAGATGCTTGAGCTCCAGACGCGCCAGCACTTCGCCCAAATGCTCCAGCAGCGTTTCGGTGCGATAAATAATCGGCAAGTCACCGTATTTAAACACATAGCCGCGCAGCAACTGCTGTAGGCGCGTGGCAAGCCAGCCAAGAATTTCCATACGCGCGTGCGTTTGCGCAGGCCAAAATACCGGCCACTGATGCGTCAGCAAACCATCGACGAGCACCAACCCCTCTTCAATGCCCGCCAATCCGGCACGATGTGCGCGTGCCAGCGTGTAATACGCGGTGGTTTGCAGCTCAACCCCGTTTTGGCGAAAGAGCCCCAAACACAGCTGTTCCACTTTTTGCCAATCGACGTCGGGACGCGCGGGGTGCGTGAGCTTATTCAGCTCATCGCGCAGGGCGGTAAATTCACTCAGCGTGCGCGGATCGCCGCCGGTACGTAAATGTTGTTCGGAGAAAGAAGCCATGCGTAAGTGAAGCTCCGTAAAAAGAAAGAAAAACTAAGCGGAAACAAACTGCTGCTGTTTGAGATGGCGCACCAACACTTTTCCCTCAGGCGCAAACTCCGTGCCGAAGCGCACCAGACCCAGCTCTTTGAGCTGAGCCTCAAGGGTGTATTCCAGATGGCCGCTGCGCGTTTGGGGGAGCAACGTAATCGACAGGCTTTCAAGGCGTGGTTCATACTTTAATAACGTCGCCGACAACAGCGACAGCAGCCCATGCGCCGATCCCGGCATGCCTTGCAGGATTTGGCTCATATCTGGCAGACCATAGTCGGGCAGATGCGCCAATGTGCCCGCGCGGCTATTCAGGATGCGTTGCATATTATCGAGCACCGATAAAATCACCTGTTCGCGCTCGCTCACCCGCTGCAAATCCAGCTCACCGCCAAAGTTCAGCGTCAGCATTTCATACAATGAAGGGTTTTGAGACGTCATGGTCTAGTCCTTCACCGGTTTAAGGCTAAGCGCGTTATTTCTCAGTTCAATAATCCGAGGGTCGTCAGGCAGCAAATCTTCGCGCTCGATAACCAACCGCCAGCTATTTTTCTGCATATCAGGCATACGGAAAAGCCCAACGATCGCCACAAACTTGGCTTCTTTTTCCATCGGCATATTCAGCGACGCACCGGTGCCGGGTTTCACCACCACTTCACGTTCGCTGAGCAAATCCGCTTTCAGGCTTGCATCGCCGTCCACCAACAGGCTCTGATAATCCAGCTGTTCGAACGCTTTGCTATCGCGCAGTTGATAAACCCGCACCAGCGTAGGTACCGACAGCGCGCTCATGTCGTTGGCGTCGGTGTTAAGCGCCTCGCGGGCGCTAAAATCCAGATGCAGCGTTTTGATCTGCTTATAAAATATCGATTTAGTCACCGACGCCGTGCCGTCTGCCACGCTTTGCGTCAGGCCACAGCCCGCCAGCAACAGCGCGGACAACGCCACCGCTGTCGCCTTTAATGTACGGGGCTTAGAAGCGAAAATTGACATGCTTAACCTCTCTGTTCGCCGTATTCGGCTGTAATCCTTGATAATGCCCCAAGTTAACCGCGATCTCGTTGGGTAACGCTAAGGCCGCAGGTGCGGCGGCATGCAGGCCGAGCAAGCCGGTTAAACCGAGCTGAACCGGCGTTTTACCTAATACCGGCGGCGGCAACATGGCGGTCGGTAGCACCAGTTTTAGCCGCGCATTGCAGCGCCATCCCAGATAAACGCGCAGTAAAACCATCAGATCGGTATACAGTTGACCACCTGGCAGCCAGCCCTTTGCCTCGGTCAAATCGGTGGTGTGCAGCGTGAGCAACAGTTGGGTATTCACATCCGTTCCCGTCGCCCCCAATACGGCACGTTGCGACAAATTAACCCGCTGTGTTTGCCCCAGTCCGGCAGGCTGTTTGAGCACAATTTGCTGACGATCGTGCGGCGTGACCACCGCCGTGGTGTTCGGTGCCAACAATCTCACTAACGCCATCACTCCTTCGGCGGTGCGCGTCGGTAAGCGCATCACGCTCAGCAGCGCCAAAAACCGTGATACCGGCGTGGCAATATGCGAAGAGGTGCCGGGGATCCCTAAACCAATCAGCCCCAATAAGCACTGCGAGGTTTCATCCGTTCCGCCGGTTTGAAAGGTGGCTGGATAGGAATACTTACGCCAAATACGATAAAACTGGGTAAAGATACGGTGGTTAAAAATATCCAGAAACGCTTCCAGAGCCTCATGCCCTTCCCGCCTTTGTGCGATATCGTCGAGGTATGAGGTCGGCAGCGGTGAATCAACGCCGTATAACCCTAGAAACGTGGTGCGTACCGTCGGTGGGCGCTCTGGGTGAAACTCGTCACTTTCCAGTGATTTCAGCTCACTAACGGGAAATCCCATACCGGGATGAGGACGAAAACGCACCGGATCGTCATGCGGGCTGGCGGTGCTTCCCAACGCCGGTCTTTCCGGTGCCACCCTCTCCAGCAACTGGCAAAAGCGATAGACATTAACCTCCGACATGCGCCCTTGCAGCGCCGCTATTAGCCCGGAATGCGCTGACTGTGATTCTCTTTCCATTGCAGACATTTCCCTAAAGGTTGCAGTATCAACGTAAGCTGGTTAAACAGATGAATATCGGCATACAGCGCAAAGAAGCGGCTAAGCATTTCACCAAACAGGCTGATATCCCCCTCGCCGGAAAAACCGTTGCTATCCAGCGTGACTTCAATGTCCACGCCGCGCAGCAAAAAGCCCTTCTCAAAGCGCTGGATCAGATGATGTTTCACATCAACAATCGCCGCTAAGCGACGGCGGTTAAGCTCGTCGCCCGTCCAGTCATACAGCGAAAGCGTGCCGCGCAGCACTTCGGCGTTATCCATCATCGGCAGGAAATTCGAACCCAGGTGGCTTAATACTCGCCAGTGGAAACGGTCACGCGTCGGTGGATAGCACGGCATGGTTGGCGCGCACAGATTTCGCACCGACAGTTTGGTTTGTGTCGACTGTACCACCGTATCCAGCAGCGTGCTTTGCAGCGCCTTACGCGGCAGTTGACCATTGGTGCCGGTCAGGCTCAGCGACAGGTTTTCTTCGGCCAGCAGCTTATCGCTGTCGAACGCTTCGCCGCCGAGGATCAGCCACGTATCGTGCAGCCCAGAAGCACCGCGTTTCACCCGCGTATGGAAATAGCGTTCCGGCGCGTCGTAACGCATCATGCCACCTTTGTGCCGGAAGCTACTGAAAGGCACGTAGGTTTGGTGTCCGGTATGTTTCGAAGAGACCACGCTGTCGACCGAATAGATCTCGGTATGCCCATCCTGCAAGCGCATCGGGCGCAGTAGATAGTCGGTTTCCAACGGCGACAGGCGCAACGGATCGGCCTCGAGCGGGAAAAGATTAATCACGGGAACACAGTGCAAACGCAGATTTTCAGCGTCAAACGGCATGTCGTATGGCCACAGCTCGCTCAGCACCACCTCAATTTCAAACCACGGCAGTGCGGCGGGCAGTTCAAGCTGCTCCAGCCCGTTCAAACCGACAAACATGAATTTCTGCCGGAAGGTGAAAAACTCCAACAGCAGCTGATAGCCGCTAAAAGCGCTTTCTCCTTTCGGCCACAGGCCGTCTTGCTCACCAAATCCCAGCGGCGAAAAATAACCGTCGATGCGTTGGCGATCAGGCCGTTCTGGTAAGCGCAGATACATGGCCTGCGTTTGCAGCGTTAACGCCTGATGCAGGGCGCTCGCCACCGGACTATCCGCGTTCAAATACAGCGGCAGGCGGCTAAGATCGATTTGCGCCCAGTCGGCCAGTTCGCTGCATTCAAAGCGAAAACGGATCACCGAACGACCATCCGGCTCAGTGCTCAGCCCCACCTTAGACAAATTCAACGGCAGCAGATCGAGATCCTGCGTGGTGCTATAGCGACAGCGAGTTTTCTGCTGTCCCACCGGCTGAGACATCACTTCAAAACCACCAGCCACGCGCTCGCTGTGTTTCATCTGCGACCAGTCCGGCGAAAGCTCCACGATGGAAAGCGACGGGATGGTGCGCAAATAATGCGGCCACAGCAGACTCACTAATCCTTCGGTGAGTTCGGGCAAGTCATCATCCAGCTTTTCGCGCAGTCGCCCCATCAAGAAGGCAAAACCTTCAAACAGACGTTCCACGTAGGGATCGCGTGCGCCCACCTTATCCAGATTAAGCATGGCCGCGCGGTCAGGATGCGCTTCGGCAAATTCTTTACCTGCTTCACGCAGATAGCGCATTTCTGCTTCAAAATAGCGCAGAGTTAAGTCATCCATGCGAATTGTGTTCTCATGAGAAAGGTTAAAAAATCGGGGGAGGTAAAACTAAAATCAGGCAATAATCTGCGGCAGCATCAGCCACACAGCACGGCGGCTCTCACCGGATCGATGTTCACCAGTCCGGCTAACAAGGTTTCCATACGCCGCGCCAGCGCCGCTTTATCGCTATCGTTACGCTGCGATTTCAAGCGCAGCAGTTTCAGCAGGCGAGCTTTTACTTCGAAACTTAGCGCAGGCTCCCACTCCGCCAGCGTCAGCTGGGACGGATTGATATCCAGTTCGGTTAACAGATGCAGCGCCATCTCATTTTTGCCGTACTGCTCGGCAATGCGCGCCATCAGCAACCGCAACAACCAGCGATTGCGCGGGGTATGAATGCCCGAGCGGGTGCTTAGCCACGTCAGCGCGGCTTCAACGCCATCGCTATCGGCCTGCGCCAGCGCTTCACCTTCCAGCGCTAACACGTCGTCATCGCCCTGCGGCTGAGCCGATGCCGGTGGCGCAGCCCACTGCTCTTGATTGCCGCTCACATGCTGAGCAATCCAGTCACGCGTCACCTCGTCGGCAAACGGCGTGCCGTCGTTGTAGGTCATCTCTTCCAACCCCGGCAAACGTTCTAAAAACATGCCCAAATCGCGCTTTACGATATCGGCCCACGCGTCATAAGGATGGCCTTGTTTGCTCAGGCTTTGGCAGGCATACCACTGCAAATCGAGCCAAAAATGATTCACGCCTTCGGCATACATACGCTCAACCTGTTCCAGCAACTCATTCCAACTTTGTTGCATATACAGGCGTTTAAGCTGGGCGCGATTGTCGGCCCGCGGCGGCGTTAAGCGCGTATTGCCCGAGGCATCCTGCGGCGGCAACTGATGCACCGTATCCCAACGCAGGCTTTTCATCAGCCGACTGCTCGACAGCCAGCCCTGCGGCTGATCGCGCAGGTAACGCGCCAGCTCCCGAGCCTGATCGAGCAAATCACGTCCTGATTGGATCTGCTTGAGCGTGGGTAAGCCCATTGTTGAACCGGCTTCTTCCTTTTGCCCCGCTGTCGCGCTGTTCTGCGGCACCACCGCATCTAGACCGCCCGCCTGCGCTAAACGTGCATCCAGCGCCGAATAAAGTCCGCCGAGCGAAGGACGCTCCTCCTCTGGCCACACCTGCATTGCGCTGTCCAACAGCGCCAACGCGGCCACCGTGCGCTCCACGTCGGCTTTCACCACTTCGGGATAACGCGACAGGCTATCCAGCACTTTGCTGCTGGTCAGCCATTCCATCGCCACCTTACGGCTATGCGCACGCAGCGGCAACACCGTATCGCTAAAGCGAGACACCACACCCGCCAGCAGCGTTAAGCCATCGGCAAGCCCGGTTTCTCCATCGCGATGCAGGCGCGCCCAAAGGTAATAGGTTGCCACGCGCACGTCTTTGCACGCGGTGGTCAGCAGCTTTTCGGCTAACTGACAGATAAGATCGGTATCAGCGCCCGACAGGCGGTTAACCTCTTCACGCATGCGCTGGAAATCATCGTCGTAGCCCGGATCTTCCCCCGCTGGCGCATCAGCGCTAATCGGTAACAGCCATTTGTCCCACAGCGCCACCTGCTCGCCCGCCAATGCCAAAGCATCGCGCCCGTTCATGCTGGCTGCGATTAATCCCTGTAGCATTATTCATCCCCCAACGCGCTGTTATTACTGACCATCGCGTCTGACGCGCCCGCGTTCACCACGAAAATTTTGCTCGGCAGGCTAAACCCGCGCAGTTTCAGCAGCGCCAACGGGCCGCTGCCAAGCTGGGTGCGCAGGATCCACGACAGCGTGAGGCCGTCCGGCGTCTCCAGCGCTAAGCGATAGCTGCTTTCGTCCAGCTTGGTGACTTTGGCTTTTTCTAGCCAATGGATTAGCCCCCAACTGCCCTGATAGTCGCCGAACAGGCGAGCGCCGCCGTTAACGCTGGTCCACGTCAGCATCACGCCTGGCTGATAGGTGGCACCCGGCCAGTTAAAGCTCTGCCAGCTTTCCATCTGGTTGAAATAGCGCAGGCGTTGGCCGTCGATCGCCAGATTAGTTTCTACCACGTTGCGCGCAGGCTGGGCGCGCAGCTCAAAGTGCACGCCTTGGCTGCCGTCGGTGAACAGCACGTCTGCCAGTTGGCTTAGCTGGTTGATAGCCTGTAAAAACTCAGGACTAAACTGAAGCCCCTGACTGTTGATTTGATCCGGCACCCACGTGTTGCCCTCTTTGTGCAGCACGCCCGCTAGCTGGCGCGTGAGGAACTGTTCGATTCGCCCCGAGTTCGCGCGAATAAACTGGCCAAGCATCGGCAGCGAAGCGTCGTTGCCGCTGCTGGCAAACGGATAGCGCCCAGCAAAAGCGCTGTTCCAGTTCGCCACAATCGAGGTTTGCCACTGGGTATTTAAGCTGGCGGCAGAAGGTTGCAGCACCGTTTGCCACGCCTGAGTCAGCGGCTGTACAAACATTTCACGGCCAAAGCCGCTCCACTCTTCGCCCAGACTGGCCGCCATCAGGCTGCCGTAATCCTGCGTTTCCGTCAGATCGACCGTTTTACCTTGAAACACCGTCTGCGCCATTTGCTGAGTCATCTGTTGCGGATCGGACGCGTTCGCCACCTGTTGCAGCTTCAGCCGCACTCGCGTAACGCGAGTTAAAAAGGTTTGTAGGCTCAGCGAACTATCGGCATTCATCACGCCGTTCGTGGTGGCGCCCTTGCCCATCAGCGAGAGCAAAGGCCCGAAGGTGCTATCCAGCGGCCCTGTCGGCCCGCTGACGCGCTGATCGATCACCGGCGCTTTCTCTTTATGCAGCAGGTTTTGCGCCGATTTCATTAACGAATCCGATAGCGCTTCGCCGCGCTGTCCGGTTTGTCCCTGATAGGCCAACGTATTTAACAAAGCGATCAGAGGCGACTGGCGCACATCGCTCATCAGGGTAAGTTGGTCGGTCACATCAGATAAATTCTGTGCTTTCTTCCAGTGCAGGCTGTTTAAGAAATCTAACCACGCACCGCTAAAATCGGTGAAATAGCGCTCGGTGAGGCGCGCTTTGAGCGCGTCAGGAGACACATCCGCCGAGGCGGGATGTTTGTTATCGCTCAGCACCCAGTCGATCTCTTCACGGCGCGACGATACCGCATCATCGATGGCTTTCTGCACCTGACCGTCCCACGCCTGACGGGTAAACATCCCCGGCACCACCTGCTCAGTGGTAAACAGCGACTGCGCATCGGTATCACCCACCATCTGCGCCAGCCCCATATCCGCGTAGTTTTGCGCGACGGACTGCAACATATTCTGATACAGCGTGGCTTCGGCGTTACGCTGCCCAATCTGATTGAGCAACACCTGCCGAACCTGCGCCACCAGTGCGGTATCAGGCTTAATGCGCCACTCCGGATGAGCGGGCAGATTTTCGGCATAGAACGTCCACAGGCTTGGCGCCATTCCCTGCCACAGGCCGGGGGCAACGCCGGTGCGCGTTGGCTCATTGGCGCTCAGCACGCGGGTAAGAAATTCGGCATCGGCTTTGTCTGGATTCGCCATCATCAGATAGGCTTTCAGGCTGTCATATCCGGCGCGTGCCAGCTTGGCGCGCTTAGGACTATCGGGCGGCAGCGCGGCCATTTCACTGAGGTTACGATGTAGCTCGTCGGCGGCCTGCCCGCGAATCAACCGCAGATTCGCCGCGTCGTAATGCGGCCACAGCGCGCTTTCTAGCGCGTCATTTTGGCTTAAGCCAAACTGTTGATACCACGGCACCGTATGCGCGGCCCGATACTGCAGCTGGCCGAGCGTATTACCAAACAGCTGTAGCGCAACCAGCTGTTCCATCGGTTTAGCATTGGATTTATTCAGCAAATCAACCTGATCGCGCACCGTGGCAATCTGTGAACGGTTGGTGAAAAACGACAGGATACTGCCCGCGAACCACAGCAGCGCCAGCGCCATCACGGCATAATAAGCGCTCTGTTCCCAAGAGAACCCCACCCGACGACCGCGCACTGCGCGATCGTTCAACACGCCCTGCCACGCCGCATCCGGCAGCCAGCCATGCTGAGCAACGCCAGATTTGGCCGCCAGCGGCAAACTAAACATCAGCCCACGCAGCGACAGCGCCGATGCATATTCGCGCAGCATCGGCGTTAACGCCTGCTGCCAATGAGCGATGCCCTTACGCTCTAAACGATTTGCCAGACGTAATAAAAAGTTATGGCTGTTTTTCAACAATACCTGCGTCATACCGCGCTGACGCAGCGGCGCGACCAGCTTCTGCAAACTGGCCACCAATTTCTCCGGCGAGTTTTTCTCGGGGAACAAACACCCCACCGGCTGGGTAATACGGTCGTCCTGCTGCCACGCGCTGTCACACACCTGCCACAGATAAACCGGTGCCTGCTGCTTTAAAATCTGCCCCCGTTTTTGCAGCTGGCGACAGCCCTGATCGATAACGCCAGCCTGTGTGCTCTGCTGCTCATTCATCACCCACACCACGCCATCTAACGGACGGCGACGGCGCAGCTTACGCAGCCCCAACAGCCACGCCTCATCCGGCTCCGCCTGCACACCACCGCCCCACAGCAATAATGTGCCCTGCCCCTCCAGCCATTGCTGGGTAGTTAACCCCGGCGCGATAGCTTCCGCCGCCGTGTTCTCGCCAACGACTAGCAGGATACGAATTTTATTGCGCCATAGAAGGCCGTGGCGGGCGCGAAGGTGGGTGATAAGTTGTACCCAAGCACCTTCTTTTTTTGTCTCTACACTTTTTTTCGTTTTTATATCTGACAAAACACGTGAACGGGCAAGCTTATCCCAAATAAAAATAAATAAAGGACAAAACCAGCTCAGTATAAACCAGCACCCTACGCCCCATAATAATAACGTCGGCAAAGATAATTCTGGAAATTTAAAGTAGGGTCCAACAAATAAATATAGAAGGACGCCAATAAGCACCAATAGGAAAATAACGATTAAATAACCTATAACTAAACGCACCAACGAACTCGGATTATCTTTTTTATCGGTTGCCATGAGGAACGGTCACTCCAATAACCATTTTATTTTCTGTACACTGACTCATCCAGCCACAAGGCTGCTGCGTATCTAGCGTGTGAAGAAGCGACATTGATATCGCTATATAAGGAGATATTTCACCTAGCGCCCCCCAATAAGGGGCAAGAATATGTTCAATGGCCGACCATCCTCCAGGCTGAAATTCAGCCATACTTTTCTGGTCCATCGCGAGGCAACATTCAGGTATGTCATCCAAATGGGCATAGCGTTCTAGATGACGAGCAGCCATACCAGATTCTACATCCGATGCAACGTCGATTTCCTCAGCACGATGCAAAAGGGCGTTTCCTGCTTGGCTCGCTATCCAAGCAAAACCGGCCTCTCCCGCAGGAATAGCGTCAGCAGATTGAGGTAAACTATAAGTGCCTGCGCAAAGCATCCATTTATTAGCATCGATACTCTGCTGGAAAACATCAATAACGTGGTCCATATCATCAATGCACTTTAAATCTAATCGTATAAATGAAATGTTATTGACCGCAGACTTTATTGTTTCAATAAATATCTGAAAACTTGCCTCATCGCCAAACCAGCTTATATAAGCAAGGCTTTGCCATCGTGATTTTATTTCTGGACTATTAATTAACTGCTGAGCCAAATGGTGTGCTAAACCCTGTTCTCGTGCCGTGGGCATATTTAATAACAGTGGGTAGCGTAGAGATGACAACGTGGGATTATTGGGAGCAGGTGTTCCTCCTGTCATTATTCCTGAATATAACGATTGCTCGTCACCTAATGGGCCTATTAAGTAAACCTTTTCAATGGCAATACCTAAAGAACGTTCTTGCCACCAATCATTTTGCTCTTGTTCAACAACCTGCTGATAGCTGCTGCGATTCTTCAATCCAATCTGTAGCAGTAGGTAGCGGATAGCAAGTGCAAGTGCCCAAAATAACGAAGGAAAACCTATGATGAAAAACCAAAAGGCCAAACCGGAGGGAGCTTGCTCTGTTGAACGTAGAAGTAGTGCCAGAAACGAACCGATTAACCAAATAGCAGCGAGCAATATGCCCCATCGTCGCCAACGAATAGGCCCAGGGGTGATATAATCGGGGTATTCTGGCGGAAATTTCATGGTGCAATATCCATCTGAGCCAACGAGCTAACCAGCGTACAACCACATTCGCAACGGTGGCCGTCCAACGCTACGGCCTTTCCATTAATCGTGCTGCCCGATGCGCCTTGAGCAATGCGGGTTGCGCCATGTTTATTACATACCGCGCTGTCACCCACGCAGGATATCGGCTTGCCGAAGGCGTTATAACTGCCGCCCGTCACTTTGCCACCATATTCTTTCAAGGTGTCACCCACACGAATCACCTTTTTCATTTCAACCCCCTATGCCACTTTAGTCACATCACTGGGTTCATCAATGCCGAGGTAGCTGCTCAGATAATCCATTCTCTGATTGTGCTGAGCGCCTATCGCCTGCTGTTTTTGGCTGCTGACAAGTGCACCAATATTCTTGGTCGGCGCAAGCAGATCCATCGCATTCGGGAGCAGTGGCACATCTAATCCCGTCGCTAAATCAACAATTTTATACTCTGCCGACATCACGCCGATGGTTCCCGCCACGCCACCGAGCACGTTCTGCACGTTTTTCTGCTTCACCGTATAAATCACGCCACCGACCAACGTTGCCGCACCAACAACTTGGCCTGCAACGGCAATCAGCGACAGATCTTTATTGTTTTCATTACCGCTGTAGATCATGCGATAGCGAAAATAACCTGCCCAAGGCTCTCGGGAATTTAAAGTAGAATGCATAAACCACGCGCGGGAATCATGAATTTGCTCATCATATAGCGCACAAACCAAGGCCATTTGCGGATCTTTGGTCACGCTTCCCAGTCGATCGATAAATAATTTGGAATATAACCCCTCGCCAGCCTTTTTCATCTCGTCGTATTCAACTTGCTCATCATCGCTGTTAATAAGGTATATGGCATATTTTGGGATCGTATCGATGATCACCTGTGCCACGCTATTTTGCTCACGATTCCAATCGTAATAATCGTGTTCAAACTCACGGGCGGCTTCGCGTAGCTGCTGCTTATCCAAAGTGGGTTCAAACTCTGGAATACCCTGCTTGTTTATACCTGCGGTTGGGATAGAGTCGTTTGAATCTTTTCGCTTGGCCTGTCTAGATTGCTTGATTTCGCTTACTGCCTCGTCATATTCGTCTTTCTTCCGTTTTTGCGTCTCAGCATCCCACTGTGTGGCATTTGTATAAAAGCCCTGCACTTGGTAGCTACCACGTGCATAACGCCCAATACGCCACGCGGTGATCCACCCCATCTGCTCCTCAATCTTGGTTTCAAGTGAATGGCTTAATAGATGAGGCTTATAGCCCACTGCCGTCTTAGTTTCACCACTCTGCTGCGTTTCTTTTTCAGAAAGGATAGTTTCACGCCATGCGTTGAACCGCCCAACTAATATTGGAGATACATGAAACTCAATAAGTGAGTCAGATGACATTGCGAACGACGGCGACTTAGACTTAATCCCCTCAGGGATAAGATTCTCTGGGACTGATAGAGGTGCCCCTGAGTCAAAAGCGGCCGCATACATATCATGCAATATGATTTGCGATAGCAATTCACCATCCCCCCCTGTCGCCTTACCCTGATCTCCCTTAGGATATCCGCCGCCGATATCCGAGTGCATACCCGGGTATATAACCTCTTTTGCATAGCTCGGGTATGTGCCATTTGGCCTGCGGATTGTATCGAGGGGGAAGCTTAAGCGCTGCTCATGGGCGGCCACGAAGTGCTGGCAGCATTTCACATAGTCAGGATATTTTTTTTCATCAGGCAATTGCTGAGTGCCATCCGCCCAGCCCATATGGCCTGCAGCAAAAGGCGCAACGTGCGCAATACCTACTGAGGGTACGGTATCCAAAATACCGAGAAACTCAATGCTAAGCGGCAATCCTAAAATAGTTTGCTCCGGCAGTTCAGCGCCCTTCGGAGTTGTAAACATTTCGCTTAGCCAGTTTACAAAGGTGCGCGCCTCCGCCGCTCCGCGAGAAAAGCCATAGACGAAAAGTTTAATCGCCAATATTTTAGGATTTGCTGTATCGATCTTGCTACGAAGGGGCTCTAGCAAATTATTAAACGCGTTACGACGATTCACCTCACCGGTAAGCGGCCAATGGGCACGCATATCAGCAATCGTTGTTTTCATTTTTTCCGCAGCTAAAGGCGCATCACCTAACGAAATCGAAAGTGCATGGACTAGCTGCAGTAATGCCCAATTAATTCGGTCTTCTCCACCAGAAGCATACTTTAAACCATCACCGCTATAGTCCATCTCTCCAATATCTGGAAATGGCGTGCCAACCCCCGGCATGTAATAGGAGAAATAACCTTTTAACTTTGCATCTTCGGCTAACAACGATGCATGGAAAAGCTTCGCTATATTTGTGGGATGTGGGATCTTGTCATCTTTCTTCTCACTATCGTTTTTATCATTATTCCCTGTACCATCAAAAAATAGGCTGACATGCAAGCTTTGGCTGCAGGTGAAGCCTGTTTTTTTTCCTGCAGACTCACTGCATTGAAGTAAAAAACGATTTTCTTCTTTTTTTTGCTTATTATAGTTTTCTTCAACTTGAAGTTTAGACGTCGGAAATCGTCCTACTGAAGGGAATAATGGTGGAGCACAGACTGAGCTTTTATTAATTGTTATTGACATGTTTTCGGCTCCGGCATATTTAATGGTTCTTTTATTGGGTAGTCACCTCTACCGTAAACAGAACATGCCGCAGTAGCTTTGACTTGATCGCAGGGTAGAAAATGAATAACCAAATCACACGCTTTGCTATATTTAGGAATATCTACTACTGCAGAATGAAATACATAATCATCCTTTACACTCTTTTCCCATTCTTTATATTTTCTCTCATCAGCATAGCCAGGAAACGAATGCGTATTTTTAGAGGCTGATTTCCATTCTATATTTACCTTCATTCCAGATACCCATTTGTCTTGGAGCATAACACAGCAGGTATAGCCCCCCACTTGCCCTCTATATCCATTTGCCGTAAAACTAGTGATCTCTTTTTGAGTGTGGTTCACACCGGTTAAATTTGCTCCACTAGAAGCTCCATCTCTCGCTGCTGCAGTAAATCCTGTCGTCAACAGAGCCAGCAGCATCAGTACACCACCGCAATTCCTTAATATTTTATTCATTACCCTCTCCTGTTTGGATTAGCATCATTATGGTTATTTACTTCACACTTTAATAAATAGTCATAATGGCACCAACAGTATTTATCTCGGACATGTTTTTGGCTCCGGCATATTCAATGGCTCTTTTATTGGATTGTTTTTATTTCCATCTGCCCAGCAGGATGTCGTTGCTTTAACTTTGTTGCAGGGTAAAAAATGCACAGTTAATCCACAGCTATCATTATCATATCTAGGCATATTCACTACCGCAGAATGAAATACATAATCATCCTTTACACTCTTTTCCCATTCTTTATATTTTTTCTCATCAGCATAGCCAGGAAATGAATGTATATTTTTAGAAGCTGATTTCCATTCAATATTTACCTTCATTCCAGACACCCATTTATCTGGCAGCATAACACAGCAGGTATAGCCTCCCACTTGCCCTCTATATCCATTTGCCGTAAAACTAGTGATCTCTTTTTGAGTGTGATTCACACCGGTTAAATTTGCTCCACTAGAGGCTCCATCTCTCGCTGCTGCAGTAAATCCTGTCGTCAACAGAGCCAGCAGCATCAGTACACCACCGCAATTCCTTAATGTTTTATTCATCACCCTCTCCTGTTTGGATTAGCACCATTATAGCTATTTACTTCACACTTTAATAAATAGTCATAATGGCACTCACGGCATTTATCTCAGACATGTTTTTGGCTCCGGCATATTCAGTGGTTCTTTTATTGGGTAATTTGGATTTCCATATGCCCAGCAAGATGTTGTGGTTTTAACTTTACCGCAGGGTAAAAAATGCACTGTGAGGCCACATCTTTTTTCTCCATATTTAGGGATATCTACAATAGCACTATTATTTTTATAGCTAGCTTCATGCTTAGCCAAAGCTTGTTCATCAAATCCATAGCCTCTCGTTTTTCTTTTTATTTTTTCTCGAGGGTTTGGATCTGACACCCACTCAACTTGCGCCTTCAAACCAGAGCGCCAAGTATTGGGTAATAAAATGCAGCATGAATCCCCTCCTACAAAGCCGCTATATCCATTGACTGAAAAATTAGTAATTCCTTCTTGTGTATGATTTACTCCCCTTAAATTCCCACCGGTCACATCATCGTCGCTGGCGAATGAGAAACCGGCCGTCAATAGCGTCAACAGCACCAGTACACCACCGCAATTTCTTAATGCTTTATTCATTACCTTCTCCTATTTTGATTAGCACCATTATGGTTATTTACTCCACATTTTAATAAATAGTCATAATGGTACGCATGATATTTATCTCGGACATGTTTTAGGCTCCGGCATATTCAATGGTTCTTTTATTGGGTAGTCCTCTCTACCATATACGGAACATACCGCCGTTGCTTTAACTTGATCGCAAGGTAAAAAATGAATAACTAAATCACATGCTTGGCTATATTTAGGTATATCTACTACCTCACTATGATTTTTATAATTAGCAGCATGTTTCGCGTAAGAGGTTCTGTATTCATCAGTACCCAGTGGTGGTAGTTTCTCGTTGGGATTGGGGTCTGACACCCATTTAACTTCTACTTTTAGACCCGGCCGCCATTGATCAGGAAGCATTATACAACAGCTATACCCGCCCATTTGCCCCCTATAATCATTGACCATAAAACTGCTAATTCCCTTTTGGGTATGGTTCACTCCGGTTAAATTTGCGCCACTGGAGCTTTCACCAGAAACCACCGTCCCTGAGGTTAATAATGTGGCAAGCATGACCATATTTCTTACCACTATCGTTTTTTTCATTTTATAACGTCCTTGTTGTAAAGATGAGTGAGTATTAGCACTCTAAATGGTGCTGCTCGATAAAGTCAGCAATATCGCCAAGAAAACCTTGTTCGGTTATGCGCACTGCCACACGATAGTAATGGGAGAAATTATGTTCCTTGGAAAAGGCGTTATTGCGAAACCGTTCTGAGCTGGCAATATTTTCGGCATCACTCATACAGGCAATTCTCTCAAACTGATTATCATCCAGAGATATCTCAAAATCACTCATGACAAAATTCACTTCTGGATTAAAACTGCCTGCCAGCCAAACCGGTGATTTATCCCTATCCATCCAGCTCCAAAAAAGGGCAATATCCGTTAGCCGGTTCTTTTGTTCAAGATTAAAAACATCCGTTACTAAAAGAGGAAATACGCGGGTATCATAAAAACGCAACAGGCCAAATTGTTCCCCCCATTTAGCGACGGATATTTTTTTCAAGTGCTCGCACAGCAGATCAAAAGAGAGTGGTGAAACCAGCATTAACAGTCTTGGGGTTCCAGAGAAATGTTCCATTAGCTCAGACAGCCATGCTTTATGCTGCCATATATCCAGTTGAACACGCATAAGCAAAGGGGCTTGTTCAAGCAGCCCCTCTTCGGGCGTATCATCGAATAACGAAAACCATTTTATTTCTGGTTGCATACGCTGCAAGGACGAGACTATGGGCTGCTGCCAAGCAGCCTGATCGACAAGAATATCGATATAGTTTAAATCCGTCGTCGTACACACTTTTTCGATTTGAGACAGCCAAAGCTGGCGTTTTTCACTCACGTTTTCGTTCCTTCTATTGACGCAATACAAATCCGGCAGCTTCTTCCTGTGCCTTTTTCAAACACTCTTTGCACACCGATTGAGGGAGCTCGGGTAGAGGAAAATCCTCACTTGCAGGCGTATCCCAAACGTGTGTACCTTTCAAACTTAAACGGCTTGGCCCGTGAATCTCAATCTCACCCTGTGGCGTTAAACGAATATAAGCCCCGCCGCAGCCAATAGTGATACCGTTTTTTGCAGTCAACTGTAGATGCCCTTGCACCGACTGTATGGTAACGTCTTTCAGTGCGGTTAAGGCCATCGTATCAGCATGGGATTCAATGGTTAATGCGCCTTTACCTGAAACTAAACGCATACCTTCCTGCTGAGCCAATAGCGATATTGCCTGACTTGAATTTGCAGAAATACGCTGTGCGCTCGCTAAGTTTATCTCTCCTTGGCTTTGCAGATAGAGCGCTTTGCCGCTTTGTAACATCACGGTTTCTGGACTAACGGCACCTATTCCCTGTGGTGCACTCATCAGAAGTGCCGCACCGGTTAGCTGCGTTGCTTGTGTCAGATAGTTTTTTAAACTCTCGCTTTCAGGCTGCAAATTGTGATGGGACTGGGTGATGGTTCCCCAGTCCGTCATTTGGCTTATGGCTCCCTTGATCAAGCTTACCGCCTGATCCATTTCCAACACCTTCCCACCCGCCTTTGGCTGGCCGTCGGCGCTGATGAAAATCCCCTTGCCCGCCCTTATCGCGCCCCAGTCGTCGGTGCGCAGTTCGAAGCCTTCGCCGCGTTGCTGTTTTTGGCTGTCGACCAAATGGCCGAGGTTGAGCTGGGTTTTGCCGCCGTATTCGGTGCTGAGTTTGATGTGCTCTTTGCCGCGTTCGTCGTCGAGGCGCAGTTTGTTGTTGGCGGGGGTGCGCAGCACGTTGCGTTTGTAGTTTTGCAGCGTGACGTGGTCGCCGTGTTTGGAGTCGTGCAGCGCGTAGGCGATGTACGGTCGGTCGGGGTTGCCCTCTTCGAACGCAATCGCCACTTCGGTGCCCGCCAGCAGCGGTGCGTGTAGGCCGTAGGTGTCACCGGCATACGGGCGCGCTTGGCGTACCCATAGGCTTTCGCAGCCGGCCTGCCATTCGTCGCGGTCAAAATCAAACGACACGCGGTAGCGGCCATCTTTGTCGATGTGGCTGTAGGTGTCATTCACCACGGTGCTGGTGACGCGAGCCGGAATGGTGCCCGCCATCACCGGCTTGGCGCTGGGTTCTGGGCGGAAACAGACGTTTTCAGAATATGGGATGGCGGTGAATTCAACTTCGTAGCTTTGGTCGCGGCGCGCTTTGCTGCTGATAGCCACGATCACCGCACCTTGGCGAAACGCCTCGGGTGCATCGCCATCAACTTTGAGTTCTTGCCCCGGCGACAACGCCGCCGAGGTGGTGAAACCGTGCAGCAGGGTTTGCTGATTCAGATAGCGTTCATGACGCAGGCGCGCATAGAACGCACCGCTCTCTGACTCAGACTGTGGGCTGTTTTTGTCGCCCGCCGCCAGATAATTATCCGCGTAGTGATAGGCTTCACCGTAGGTGGTTTTGTCGCCGCGGGTAACGTCAACGTCGCCATCCATCCACGATTGGGCTTGGCGGTAGTTGTAGTCTCGGGTGGTGACGCGGTTTTCGACCACCTGATGAGCGCTGGTTAAGCCCCACACCGATTCAACGCCGACGTCATTCATGCCCGACGGATTACGCAGCGGCAGGCTGGTGCCAAACTGGTAATGCTGTTGATCGTCATAGAATTCCACGACGTCGATATTGAGTTTAGGATCGGCGGTGAAGCGGAACCAGATGCCGATTTCGGCCAGCAGGCGGCTAATAAATTGCAGATCGTTTTCGCCGTACTGCATCACCAGTTCGCGTTTTGGATAGGTGTGCGCCAGCGTGAACAGGAAATCTTGCCCTTTGAATCCGTGGCGATCGCGTAGGATCTTTTCCACGATCTCCGGCACCGAGAGGTTTTGGTAAATCGCGTGCTGATGGCTTTTCGCCAGCAGCGCCAAGCGCGGAACTAAGGTGACTTCGTAGCGGCTTTCGTCGCGCGAGGTAGAAAGACGCTTGAAGCGCTGGATCACCCCGTGCACCGTGCGCAGCGCCTGCATAACCGGCGGCGTCATCGATAATGCGGCACCTAAAGAGGCCAGCGCATTCGGCGTGGCGTTCAGAGTGAACGTGGCGTCCTGCATCAGCATCTGCGCGGGCTGGATATCTTTGGCCGAGCTGGTGAATTCGATGGTGTAGCGATAAGGCTGGCTGAGATGCTCTTCGCCAGTGAACGCTAACACGTCCAGCGGAGCCGTGTTGTCCCAGACCTTCAGCACATGGTGGCTGTGGTCGAACATCAGTTGAGCCGCAGTATTTAACATGTCACCCTCGCTTCGGCGGTTATCGCGCCGTCTGATTCAGCGTTCTTTTCGTTATCGTCCAGCTCATCACCGCTCTCTTCATCACCAAAATCCAGCGTAATACCGTCTTCGTCGCTGTAACCCAATGTCAGGCGGTTCGGTTTTCGCTGCTGCGCTAAACGCTGTAATAGCTGCTGAGAAAGCACCGGTAAGATCTGCTGGTTAAGCAGGCTGTCAATGTTGCGCGCGCCGGTATCCGGCAGCAGGCAGGCCTCGACCAGCGTGTCCATCAGGCTTTCTTCGATGTGGCAGGTTAGCCCGTAATGACGCTGAAGACGCTTCGCCACCTGCCCTAATTTGATGGCCACAATGCGGCGGAGCGCCACAGCGTCTAGCGGGCGATAAATCAAAGTCTGGAAACGGGCGAGTAAGGCAGGCTGGAAATGATCGCGCAGGATCGGGCGCAGCAGCTCTTGCAGCATGCCGTCCGAGGCCTCTGGCTGTTGTTCTAGCAGCGCCATCAGCTCATCGCTGCCCAAGTTGGCGGTCATTAAAATCACGGTATTGCGGAAGTCAATCTCGCGCCCTTCGCCGTCGCGCATAAAGCCACGGTCGAATACCTGATAGAACAGGTTTAAAACGTCGCGATGCGCCTTCTCAACTTCGTCGAGCAGCACCACGCTGTATGGTCGCTTGCGCACCGCCTCGGTCAAAATCCCGCCCTGACCATAGCCCACGTAGCCCGGAGGTGAGCCCTTAAGCTGGGAAACGGTGTGCGCCTCTTGATACTCGGACATATTAATCGTGATCAGCGATTTTTCGCCGCCGAACAGGTCATCGGCCAGCGCCAATGCGCTCTCGGTTTTACCCACGCCGCTCGGGCCAACCAGTAGGAATACGCCGAGCGGGCCGTTCTCCGAGGTTAAACCCGTTTTAGCGGCGCGCAACCGCTGCGCCAGCGCGCCTAGTGCGGCCGGTTGGCCAATGACGCGTTCGCCCAGTTGATCTTCCAACTGTAACAGGCTGGTTTGTTCATCTTTCAACAGGCTGCCCAGCGGCACGCCCGTCCAGTCGGCGATCACGTTCGCCACGGTGCGCACGTCAACGTCGAGAGAAAGCAGCGGCTGATTGCCCTGAATCTCGCTCAGTTGCTGCTGAATAGCGGCGCGTTCGGACTGGCGGCTGAGATCTTGGCGTACTTCCAGCAGCGTTTGGGTAAGCTCGCGCTCTTGCTGATATTGGGCGTCGAGCTGCGCCTGTTGGCTGAGCAATTCGGCGCTCAGTTTTTCAATCGTGCCAAGTCGTTCACTGTCGGCGCCGCTGCTGAGCACTAAATCTTGCTCGATAGCCAGTTTTTCCATCTCCAGCGACGCTAATTGGGCGTTAATCTGGGTGAGCTGTTCAGGCACGGTATCCAAGCTCATACGCACGCGGGCGCTGGCGGTATCCAGTAAGTCGACGCCTTTGTCCGGCAGTTGTCGTCCTGTGATATAACGGCGCGACAGCGTGACCGCCGCTTTCACCGCCGCGTCTTGAATATGCACGCCGTGATGGGTGGCGTAGCGCTCTTTTAAACCGCGCAGCATCAGGCACGCCATCTCATCGTCGGGCTCGTCCACTTTGACCATCTGGAAACGGCGTTCTAGCGCGGCGTCGCGTTCGAAATACTGTTTGTATTCAGACCACGTGGTGGCCGCGATGGTGCGCAGTTCACCGCGAGCCAGCGCCGGTTTCAGCAGGTTAGCGGCATCTGCGCCACCGGCCTGATTGCCCGCGCCGATAATGGTGTGCGCTTCGTCAATAAACAGCAGCACCGGTTCGGGCGCTTGCTGTACCGCTTCGATGACGTTTTTCAGTCGTTGTTCGAATTCACCTTTCACGCCTGCGCCCGCCTGTAGCAGACCGAGATCCAGCGTGCGTACGCTTACGGTTTTTAAACTGTCTGGCACATTGCCTTCGGCAATACGCAGTGCTAAACCTTCCACCAGCGCGGTTTTACCCACGCCGGGTTCGCCCACCAGAATCGGGTTATTTTTGCGGCGACGGGAAAGAATATCGACCATCTGGCGAATTTCCATATCGCGTCCAAATACCGGGTCGATACCGCCCGAACGCGCTTTTTCAGTGACGTCGAGGGTGAACTTATTGAGCACCGCCAGATGCGCTTCCTGCATCGGCGAAACGCCGCTGGCGTTGGGTTGACCCGAGGCCGATTCGGCATTCGGCGTCGGCTGCGGTTCAGAGTAATGTTCAGAATGATGCTGCGAGTGCTGCAATCCAGTTTGCAGCTCAGGGCGTTCTTCCGACTGGGCATCTAGCAGCGGTAGCAGACGGGAAAGCTGCGTGGTGCTGATACTTAACAGCGGCCAAACGGCGTCCGTCGCCAGTAAATTAGGCTTATTAATCAGCGCGGCGAGCAGATGAGAGGAACGCACGGCGTCGGTGTTTTCCTGCAACGATGCATCTAGCCACGCATTTTTGATCAGTTGTTGGAGCTTGTCGGAGAGCTGCGGTTTTCCCTGAATGGTATGCGGAAGACTTTCTAAATGATTCAGCAGCCCCTGCCATAGGCCGTCCATGTCCCATTCGTAGCGGCGAGCGATCACCGTAATGTCACCTTCGCCCTGCTCTAACAGCTTGAGCAGCCAGTGTTCTACCGTGATTTCCGCATGGGCGCGGGTTTGGCATAAGGTGGCGGCGGCGGCAAGCGCCTGAGCACAATATGGATTTAACCGACGCAGTAAGCTTGCTGAATTATTTCCCATTACATTCTCTCTCCCGTTTATGCCCATTGCCTTATTAGGCATGCTACCGCCCATAGCCGTTTTCCATACTTGGAAGCCAAGGCCCATAAGGTCATCAAATTAAATTGTTTTAAATCCGTTCGTTGTTGTGCTCAGCGTCCGAACAAGGCCGTTTTGGCGCTGAGCAGAAAAACGAAAAGGCAGACGATTTCTCGCCTGCCTGAGGTATTACGCTGAAGCGCGCTCATTCCAAGAGTCAGAATGAATGATGTTGCCGTCTTTGAAGGTCCAAGTGATCTTCTCGTAACGGAACTCAATCTCTTCCAGATGGTTGTGTTTTTCTTTCGATGGGTCTTTGATATCCCACATTTTTGGCGCGACTTTCACGACTTTGACGTTTTCGAGCTTGGTGTTGAAGTATTCCACTTCTTGACCCGCGTCATCGATCTTGTACCATTTGATTTCGGCAGACTTCAGGGTCTGGCCAGAAGTCACGGCTTTGTAGAGATAAGGGCTAGATGCGTCCACTTCTTTGGTGAATACCAGAGGAGTATGGATACGAGTACCGGTCAGTTTGCCGGTGTTGTTGTCGGTAGGGATGTACAGAGAGTGTTCCAGCGCGACCATTTCGATGCTGCCTTCACGTTTTTGTACGTCTACTGAACCTTTAATGTCTGCGCCGCCGTCGTCTTTCAGCCACAGATATGCTGGAATTGCCATGTAAAACTCCTTGTTACTGGGGAGGTACTTATCGGCACTTGGGGTACTGATAAGTACGCTGTTGTAAGCCGCCACACTGGCGGCTGGTTAAAAATCTGATGCCTTGGCGGGCAGCTTGCAGGCTCCCGCCTCTGGCACCAGACGAATATCTACCCGTCGATTGGCCGCTCGGCCAACGTCGGTTTCATTGCTGGCGATAGGCTGGCTTGCGCCATATCCCTGCACCGCGAAACAGGTCATCGGAATATCCCCCATGCTGCGCATCCAATCGCGTACCGCTTCGGCGCGTGCTTGGGAGAGCGTGACATTGCGCTGCGGATTGCCGGTGGAATCGGTATGCCCGGCGATTACAATCAGCCAGCCCGGCTGCGCTTTGATATCGACTAGCGCACTCACCAACACCTTGGTGGAACCCGCTTTTAGCTTCGCGCTGTTGGTATCAAACAGCGACAGGCTGTCTAAGCGCACCGCTTTGGGGATCACCACCTTGGCTTTTTCCTGTACCTTTTCCGGCGGCGGTGGCAGATAGGTCGCAATCGTCGCCAATAACGGCTGGCGCAAGCGCTCACTCGGATACAACCCTAATCCCATGCGCAGCGGAACACCCTGTCGATAGTTGTTATCCAACAGCACTTCATCTTGGATCAGCACGTCAACCGCGTGTTTTTTCGCCACGTAGTCGGTCATGCGAATCGCGTTGTAGCGCTGGATATCGTCACTTACCTGCCGCAAAAGCTGGCGGTTATGCCACGCGGAGCTGCCTAGCGCCGCAACCGCTGCCAGCGTAAATAGCCCAATGCCCCATGCCTGCGTCCGGCGCAGTGGCGTAAACCCCGACTGCTGAGGCAACAGGCGGAGTAAGCGATCGGGAAAAGCCAGCACAGCGCTCGTTTCAGCGTTTACTGTTTTGCTATTCGCCCCATCGCCAAGCGTGGTTTTACTTGCCAACCACTGCTGCCACAGCGAGTGATTACCCGCCGATGCAGGCAGCGCCGCAACCGGCGATAGTGCAATCGCCACCGGTCGACAGGCCGGAGCCGAATGCTCCTGACGCTGACAGTGCGGCAACACAAACTCAGCCATCCATTCACGCCAGCTTTTGACCGTGACCGCACACTGGAAACGTTCAGCGCGCAGCGTGTCACCTTCATCGCTACGATTCGCCGCAAGCCAGTCAGCCAGCGCACGCGGTGCCGAACGGCCAATGCCAATGCTGCTTTCCGCCTGCCCTGCCAGCCACTCAAACCACAGTTCATCGGGCTGATGGGCGTTGGCGATAGCCAAATAGCTGGTGAACAGCACCGGCGTGTCTCGGCCACACAGCTTGCTGACACGTGATACCTGATAACAGAACTCACGCATTTGCCCAGCGAGCACGGCGGCATCGCTTTGCTGCTGTGGGTTAATCACCCGCAAGATGCTGATTTGCTCACTCCAACCGGCGCGCTGCGCCAGCATAGAATCAACAAAATCCACCAAGCGAAGCTCTGGCGGTAAGCGCAGATAACAGCCCTGCGGGGTTTCTCTTACGTTGGCTAGGCCAAACAGCGCATCAACGCCGTCGCCGCACACCACCACCACCGGATGACGGAAATGCTCAGGCGGTAAATCAGCGGTGGCCTCCATCACATGGGCATTCACACGCCCTGCGCGCCGCCAACCGATAACCACCACCAGCAAAACCACCACGATGGCGATAATTTGCCCCAACAGCGTCAGCGGCAACCAAACCAGACACAGTAACAGCGCGAGCAATCCGCCCCATGCCCATAGGGCGCGCTTGTAGGTGGTACTCATGTCATCGTCCCTTTATGGCTTGGCGGGTAGCAGCGTGGTAACCAGCGTTGTGAGATAGCTGTGAAAGCCCCACCAAACACCGGCCAGAATCACTACCGCAGCGACAACATGAACCCAACGCGAATGCAGCCAGCGATAACGCCGCGAAGCCGCGGCGTTTATCAGCAGCGGTGCGCTTTGATCAACGTCCAACGGCGCTACGCGCTGGCTAAGTTCAGCCACCAGCTGTTGGCGCTCCGGCGTATCGTTTTCGCCATAGACGCCGCGAAACCCCAGCATCAGCACACGATGAAAACAGGTCAGCACGACCATATTTGGCGCGGGCTCACGCAGCACTTCGCGCATGCGTTGATAAAGCAGCTCACCGGCCTGTAAAGTTTGAAAGAAGTGGGCCTGCAACGGCATCGCGTGCCAAGCAGAGTAGCCATCGTCTTGGGGACGCCCTAACACCGTTTCATCCAGCAAAGCACACTGGGCGTAACGAATATGATCGATAGCACTCTGATGCATGCCCGCTTCTTTCAAAGTCTGTTCAGTACGTTCGATATTTTTCGTGCAGTGCTGCCAAAGGGTTTGTCCATGCTCGACCGGAACCCCTTGACGCAGTTGGACCACCAGCAGCCACGTGTCTTGCAGCAGATCGTCGATATCAATCACACTCTTTTTACTCATGCTCTCAGCACCGCATACAGTTCAAGTTGCACATCCGATAAGGTTCCCGGAACGTAAAACGCACACACGCCAGAGGCCAACATCGCCGTCGCCGTTGGATGTTTGAGATCCAAAGCGAAATACTGATTTTCCAGACGTAGCGGAATGGCGGCAGGGACATGGCTGAGTGGAATCAGCGGAACGCCGTTGAGGGCAACATTGATCAAATTATTGACGTCATCCGGCGCGCCCACTTTGCACAACAGTGGGAACTGGGTTTGCAGCAGATGAGCCGGTAACGCAGAGCGAACCGAAAGATAGAAATCCGCCTCTTCGCGCAGGCGAGCGTCGTTTAACGCGGCCTGCCACTGGTTTGGACGAACCTTTTCCAGATCGAGGGCGATCACGCGTGACGGCAAACTGGCTTCTAACAATGTGCTAATCAGGCTGAACAACGGCGGGAATACCGAGCCTAAACGCGCGTGGTCATAGGCTGGAATAGCATCCATATCGTGCTCTAGCGAAAAAGTGAGCAACGCACCGGCCAGCTTCACCAATTCGCGATAAACCAGCTCAGGATGCAACGCAGGATGGGTGAGGAAATCATTCAGCACCGGCTGATAGCTGTTCAGCGCATTCAGCAGCCAAAACAGCGACACATCGGCAACGGCAAAATCGGCCATCCGCTGGTTGCTTTCACGGCGCATGCCCATCAGGCGCGTGCGCTTGGCATGCAGCTGGGTCAATAAACGATCCAAATAGCTGACCAGCGCAGCGTGCGCACCGAACTGAAGCAATGGCGGAACGAACTGCGGATCGACGCCCCAAACACCCTGCACGTCGCGCACTAAGCGCACGGCGGGACACGTTAGGTAATCACCGTTTTCATCACCGTCTAGACGCAGCGTAAGCGCATAACGCGCCACCGCCATGGACTCGGTATCGTTACCAAAAATGTCCTGCACTGATGCCCAATCCTGACGATAGCGAATGGGACGATCGGCTTTGGCATCCATCGGTAAGCAGTTACCGCCATTGGCATGTTCCAACGGCAGCGCCAGCAACAGCGTGGCGCTTTGTGCATCGGCAGGTAACACCTGCGCTAAATCCAGCGCAGGTGGCAACAGATCTGCCCGCTCACTGTCGAGCAACGTACCGTCCTGAAAGCGGACGCTAATGCGATCCGCTTTCAGTTTGCCCAGCCGTAATGCGTCCTTGTCAAACTCAGCAGCTAAGATCCCCCAAGGGTGAACCAGCGCCAGATGAGCGATACACTCATTGGTGTATGCCTCCCAGCGCGCCTGCTGTTGGAACTGCTGCGGAGACAACAATGTCCCAGCAGCCCATAACGGACGGTCAATTTTCATCTTTGCGCTCGGTTCCGATTAGGCTTTGGCTTTAGGCATCTGCGAAACCAGAGACAGGTTCACATCCATTCCTTCAACTTGGAAATGCGGAACAGCAAACAGCTTCACGCGGAAGAAACCAGGGTTATCTTCGATGTCTTCAACGGTCACTTTGGCATCGCGCAACGGATGTGACGCCTGTAAGTCATCAGCCGGATCGGTCATTTCTGTGACCAGCCCACGGATCCAATTATTCAGCTCCAGCTCCAACAAACGGCGGTCTTTGGTGGTGCCGATATTTTCGCGCTGGATCAGTTTCAGATAATGCGCAATACGCGATAGCAGGAAGATGTACGGCAGACGCGCGTTGATGCGGCTGTTCGCCGTGGCGTCGTGGGTTTCATACAGCGCCGGTTTCTGGGTGGAGTTCGCCGAGAAGAAGCACGCGTAGTCGCGGTTTTTGTAGTACGACAGCGGGATGAAGCCCAAATTAGCGAATTCAAACTCGCGGGTTTCAGGGATCATCACTTCAGACGGGATTTTCACCTGATTACCGGTGCCCAAATCGTAAAGATGAATCGGCAGATCGGTAACGGCACCACCGGCCTGTGGGCCACGAATTTGCACACACCAACCGTTGTTGATGAAGCTTTTCACCATGTTGGCGGCGAACGCAAACGAGGCGTTAGTCCACAGATATTTCTCGTGATCTGGGCCCTTCACCTCTTCCACGTAGTTAAAACTACGCACTGGGATGGTGTCTGGACCATATGGCAAGCGGCCTAATACGCGCGGCATCGTCAAACCGATGTAGCGTGCATCGTCGCTCTCACGGAAAGATTTCCACTTCAGGTACTCTGCACGGTCAAAGTAGTTGCCGATATCTTTGATAGCAGCCACTTCTTCCATAGTGTCTTTGCCGAAGAACGCAGGTCCAACCGAACCAATGAACGGCATATGCGCGGCAGCAGCCACTTTGGAGATATTGCGCAGCAAAGCAATATCCTGCGGGCCACGACCAAACTCATAGTTGGAAATAGTGGCTGCAATAGGCTCCCCGCCTGGGGTGTCGTATTCTTGAATGTAGGTATGGGAATACAGGCCGCTTTGGGCAATTTCTGGCGCGTCTTCAAAATCCTGAGCCAGATGATCTTTGCTCACGTCCAGCAGCTCAATGCGGACGTTTTGGCGGAAATCAGTTTGGTCAATCAGTGACTTAACACCGCGCCACGTGGATTCCACGCGCTGGAAATCAGGATGGTGCATCACGGCATCTAACTGGCTGCTAATCTGAGCATCCAATGCGGCAATGTGGCCATCTAGCAAGGTTTTATCCAGTTTTTCGACTTTTTGCGCCGACTGCTTCAGCAGATCCAAAAACACGCTCACGGCGGCGGTAACACGCTCGTCGGCGGAGGTTTCTGCCAGTCCTTCGTTATTTTGGAAGATTTCAATACCGGTCAGCGATGAAACTGGGCTGAGATTGATTTTTTCAAACAGCGATGCATAAACGCCCTGCATGATAGGCGCTTCATTTTCAAGCACAGCGGTAGCATTACCCTGCGCATTTTTTTCCTGTACAGACATCAGCATTTCCTTCTCTTATCCAACCTGGTGATTAACAGTCTTGTGGCGCTAATGCCGCCAATTCCGCGCGCAGTTCATCGCTCAAAGCGTCGTCTTTGAGAATATTTTCGAGTTCACGGCGGAACGTTGCGTTGTCGAGCAGGTTTGATTTGAGATCGCGTAGTAGGTTACGCATGGCGAGCAGAGCACGTAGCTGAGGGATCTGGCGAGCTACCTGTTCAGGTTCGAAATCTTTCATATCGTTGAAAGTCAGAGATACCGCAGTATCCGTACCATCACCGGCCAAGGTATCTGGCACTGCCATTTTTATACTTGGCTGGAATTCACCCAATACGCTATTGAAGTTATTTTTATTAATATCGATTTTGCTGCGTTCGGAAAGTGGACGTTGTTCTTTACCGTTGCTGTAGTCGCCCATTACCAGTAATTTCAGCGGCAGTTCAACTTTCTTCTGTGCTCCACCGGTATGTAAATCCAATTTGATATTGACGCGAGCCTTGGGTACTTCATTTTGGAAACTTGATGAAGCCATTTACTGTCCCTTACAACTGAAAATTAAGGATAACTGCCAGTCGTGACAAACATTCCCTGCCTTAAATTAAGTCACCGTGAACAGGTGGATTAATTGCGAATAAACGGCGTAGTCAAAACGTTCATCGATTGGCGATATTTAGCATTTCTAGTACATATTTAATTAATAAGGAAAGGTGAGTAAGCAAAATACTCGTGACTGAGTTTAAGAAGTTTTTACTTCTATTAAGAAACGTTTAACTGTTACAGGATGTAACGAAAAGATCGTTTTGTGACATAGATCATCTAATTGAAATGTAAGATATTTCTTACGATAAAAACCAATACCCCTTGTACTGCAAGGGTTTAAGGCACCTCAGTGCGGGCTTAATCCTAGTCATTTATTAGAATTCAAAAATAAGATATTTCCTCTATGGAATGAGCAAATAAATGACTATCGGACAACACTAGGAACTTTGCTATTAAAATATAAAAACTCAATGAATCGCATCAACTCAATAGCACAAAAGACGTTAATAACCTTGCATTAACCTGATAAAGATAACCAATATGTCCATATAAACCGGATGATTTATCGCCACGAGTTGAATTCAAATAAATAATCATCATCCATTTACGATACGTTTAAAAATAGGAGTTTTCTTGCGTTCATCACAGATAATCCAAGATGTTTTTCTCACGCGATGATTCTCAACTTATGGCTGACGTATATATTAATTACATGAATTTCCGATAAGTCATTTATATAACCTTTCACTATATTCAGGTCCATGCGGTGGTTTTATCATTGGGTTTGGCACATTTAGCTTTAAAGTAAATAAAATGCATCAAATCGCGGGATAAAATACAGATCAAAAAACAGGCAAAATAAGCGTTGAGGCATAAAAATAGCCCCGCGGTAGGCGAGGCTGATATCTCAGGTGGTTGTAATTTGTACGGGTGCGTTATACGGGGGCGCGGTGGCGACTGTCTAAACGCTCTGACGCAGGGGAGAAGTGGCGTCGTTGGTACGATTTGGCTGTTTTAGCATACCAATTAGAAGATCAATCTCAGTTTTGTTCTTGAGTCCCAGTTTCTTCTTGAGATAAGAGCGTCTGTTTAAAATATTTTTGTAGTCGTTACCCTTGCGCTTCGCCTGCGAGCACGCAGCATCCCAGTCCATCAATAACGCCGCAAATTTATTGGAGATATGCTTTTGCAGGCCAAGATAAATTTGCGAGGACAGCGTATTCACCAAATACCCTTGCGAGGTGCTCTGAATAGTGTCAGAGAGCGCTTGCAGGTCACCGATGCACGCGATGTTGAGTTCAGGGAAATCTAGCGGGTAGCGGCGTGCCATTTGAGTGTTTTTATTGTCAACGATCAGAACGATACGGCTGCGATAGCTCTCTTCGGCCAGACGTTGCAATAAATACTGGATATCAGCGGCGCACGTTAACACCGTATCAACCACCAGTAGCTTAGGCCGAATGATCAGCACCGCTACGGCAGTTTGTATGGGGTTTTGAAACTTGAAGTTGGGGCTGGTTCGAGGTGTTGCTGAACGGCATCCTGTGATGCTCGCAATAGCCAACTGCATGATGTGCGAGCGACTGAATAAGAATATGTCATCCATGATGTCCCCCAAGCAGGGTGCTTCAGCGAAGCATTCACTCAACACCGCATTTACAAGATAGAATATTCACTCATTCTATCAATGGGTATTTCGATAATCAATTTCGATCAAATCTGATCTATTGATCGTCAACACCAATCACAGCCAATCAAAAACGCTCAATTGATCGTCATAATCTATCTTTACTTTCAATCATAAAAACTCATATCATTGATTTTTAATTAGAAAATCAATAACCTTATAAATTGCATGCATATATCGCTTAACATTAACAACACTAACCGTTAGGGATTTATTTTTTTCATCCAGAAAAAACGAAATTTAATACTATTTAGAAAGTTCTTAGAGATGGACAAAACTATAAACAAAGCATAAGCCAAGCCGTCTTAAAGTGTGATAGGAAACCAATGACTTGCTTTATTGCCGTGTCATACATTGACTATAGTCACTGTTTAGGCAAAACGGGGAAAATTTCATCATTTGTTTTTTGGCGAGAAAAAGGCCACACAGCACGGCATGGCCTTTGTTACGTAGCAAGCAAGCTTTATTACGTTTCGATGCGTATTACCAATCAATGCCTGCCTGTGCCTGAATGCCGTTATCAAAGGCGTGTTTAACCGGCCGTAGTTCACTCACCGTATCTGCCAACGCGATAATATCTCGGTGACAGGCTCTTCCCGTGATCACCACATTTTGCTGAGCAGGTCGATTTTCGAGCGCGGTTAATACCTCATCGAGCGCCAAATAGCCATAGGTCAGCATATAGGTCAGTTCATCTAAGATAACTAGCCCATAGGAAGGGTCTGCCAGCATACGCTTGCCCTGTTCCCACGCCGTCACCGCAGCCCGCGTATCCGACAGCTTATCTTGAGTATCCCAGGTAAAACCGGTGGCCATAATATGAAATTCAGCCCCAGCGCGTTCGAGGAGATTGCGCTCGCCGCTCTCCCACTCCCCTTTGATGAATTGCACCACGCCGACCTTCATACCGTGACCGATTGCCCGTGCCGCCGTACCAAAAGCCGCAGAGGTTTTACCTTTGCCATTGCCGGTAAATACAATCACGATCCCGCAGCGTTTCGTGGCTGCCGCAACGCGTTGTTCTACGCGCTCTTTGAGCTGCTGTTGGCGCTGTTGATAGCGTTCTTCACTCATGACAATGCTCCTATGGCTATTTTTGACAGCCTGCGCATGCCTTCATCTGAATTTGGTCGAAAAATGAATGGCCTTTATCATCGACTAAAATAAACGCAGGGAAGTTTTTGACATTCATTTTCCATACTGCTTCCATGCCCAGTTCGGGATATTCAAGACACTCGAGGCTTTCAATATATTCCTGCGCCAGTATGGCCGCTGAACCGCCGATACTGCCCAGATAGAAGCCTCCATGTCGTGCGCAGGCGTCAGTTACCTGCTGGCTACGGTTGCCTTTGGCGAGCATCACTAAACTTCCGCCGTGGGATTGAAACAGCTCAACGTAGCTATCCATGCGCCCACCGGTGGTCGGCCCCATCGAGCCTGAAACATATTCGTCTGGTTTTTTGGCGGGTCCCGCATAATACACGGGATGATCTTTCATATATTGTGGCAACGGCTCGCCCTGCTCTAGGCGTTCTTTAAGCTTGGCATGGACAATGTCACGCGCCACAATCAACGGCCCGTTGAGCGACACGCGCGTCGAAACCGGATAGCGCGAAAGTTCTTGCAAGATCTCCACCATCGGGCGGTTAAGATCAATATCGACGACCTGCCCTTCTTGATGCTGGCGCATCGCCTGTGGAATGTAGCGTTCAGGATGGCGTTCTAATTTCTCCAGCCAGATCCCCTGCTTGTTGATTTTGGCTTTGATATTGCGATCTGACGAGCACGAAATAGCCATGCCAATCGGACACGATCCACCGTGGCGCGGCAGGCGAATAACCCGCACATCGTGCGCAAAATATTTGCCGCCAAACTGCGCTCCTAAGCCAAACTCACGTGAAGCCTCGAGTAGGCTCTGTTCTAAATGCGTATCGCGAAATGCCTGACCGTATTCATTGCCGCTCACCGGCAGCGCATCGAAATATTTGGTTGAGGCCAACTTAGCGGTTTTTAAGGTTTGTTCCGCCGATAAGCCGCCAACCACGAAGGCAATGTGATACGGCGGGCAGGCTGCCGTGCCTAAACTTTTCATTTTTTCGATCAGAAACGCTTTAAGTTTTTCCGGCTCAAGAATCGCTTTGGTTTCCTGATAAAGCGCGGCTTTGTTGGCTGAGCCGCCGCCTTTATTCACGAACAAAAATGAATACTGCGCGCCGGTGGTGGCAAAAATATCAATTTGTCCGGGCAGGTTGGTCGCAGTATTCACTTCGTTGTACATATCTAACGCCGCATTTTGTGAATAGCGCAAATTGTCTTGGCGGAAGGTATTAAAAATGCCGCGTGATAGCGCTTCTACGTCGTCAGTATCGGTCCAAACATACTGGCCCTTCTTGGCCACAATCGTTGATGTGCCCGTGTCTTGGCAGTTGGGCAAGATGCCCTTCGCTGAGATTTCAGAATTGCGCAGGAGCTGTAAAGCCACATATTTGTCGTTTTCACTGGCCTGTGGATCGTGCAAAATGGCTGCTACCTGCTGCTGATGCGCAGGACGCAAGAAAAATGACGCATCATGAAACGCCTGTTGAGAAACCAGCGTTAACGCCTCAGGCTCTATTTTAAGCACTTCCTTGCCAGCAATAGTAAAAGTAGAAACGTATTTATCGGTAAGGAGGTAATACTCGGTTTTATCTTCAGATAGAGGAAATATCTCTTGGTAAAAAAAATCATTTTTATGCATTATTTTTACTCAATAAATTGAAAAAATAGTAGCAAGAGGATCTTGCTAGCCATGAGGCGTAACAAAAAGATAGATTATTTAAAAATTGAAAATATAAAAACAATTCCAATTATTATTTTATTAACTTAAAAATCAATTGTTCAATTTTCAACATATGATGCTTAACTGTGAATACCTGTTCTTTTTAATTCCTCGTCATTCGATTTTTCATGCACCCAATGGCTAAACTTCTGCAAACTACGCAACCCTCGCTTTCCTTCTTTATAGGTTAAAATAAAGTGGTTACCGGTGCTCATAGGTAAATCACACGGGATCACCATATCGCCATTTTCAAGATCTTTATGAATTGCAAAGCGCGGCAGCAGCGCAACGCCCAAATTGGAACGCACGGCAGAAATCAGCATAGAGAGCAGATCAAAGCGTGGCCCCATGCGCACCTGCGGGCTGCTCACGCCAGATAACGCAAACCAATCGTGCCATGAATCTAGCCGTGTAGTCTGATGTAACAACGTGAATTCATCCAGTAACTGGTCCGCGCGCATCACCTCTTTATCGTCGCGCCACAGCATTCTGCTACACACCGGAACTAACTCTTCTTCAAATAAATGTTCATTCTCCGCCCAAGGGCTACAGAAGTCTTCGCGCATAATCACGGCGTCATAGCGCAGATTTAAAAAATCAGCGGGTGTGGTTAGCGCAATTAAATTAAGCACTATCTCAGGATTATTTTCATGAAAGTCACTCAGGTTAGGAATAAGCCAATGTGTGCTAAACGTTGGCGTGACCGCTAATTCCAAAATCTGTTGCGTAGATTGATAGGACATAATACTTTGCGTATCGCGCTCCATCTGCTCTAGCGTATCTCTGACGAGATCGAGATAATAACGACCGGCGTCGTTAAGAAAAATACGCTTGCGCACGTGATGGAATAAAGACACGTTGAGAAATTCTTCTAATGCGGTTATTTGACGAAATACCGCACTCTGCGTTAACGCTAATTTCTCTGCCGCACGCGTGTAGCTTTCATATTGAGCCACGGCTTCAAACGTCACTAATAGATCGGTCTTAGGAATTTTACAGCGCATGTTGATACACCCATTAATTCATAATTAAAAAATCAGTTACGTAACGGCGACGGCGGTAAACTAAAACCACTGCTCGTTTGCTGCCCCATATCGCAATACATGGCGCAGGCCGCGCTAATCACCGACATCGCCATCGCGGCGCCGCTGCCTTCACCCAAGCGCAGATCCAGATATAAATACGGAACAAGGTCGAGATGCGAAAGCGCTGCCCCCGCCCCTTTTTCAGCCGAAAAATGAGAGGGAATGCAGTAATCTCGCACCTGTGGCGCCAGACGGTACGCGGCAAGCGCCGACGCATAGGAGAGAAAGCCATCCAGCACGACTGGCACGCCGGCGGCTGCGGCACCGAGGATCACGCCGGTCATACCAACAAGATCAAAACCACCGACTTTGGCCAGCACGTCAACGGCATCATTTGCATTCGGTTGATTAACCTCGATGGCACGCCGCACAACGCTTTCTTTATGTGCCACTCGCGCCAAAGGAAGGTTCGCGCCAATACCGACTACGTCATGAGGATCGGTGTCAGTCAGCACGCTGATTATGACCGACGCTGGCGTAGTATTGGCAATACCCAACTCGCCAACGCCAAAAATGGAAATCCCCTGCTCCACGCGCTCTTGCACTAGATTGGCGCTGGAAATCAACAGTTGTTGTGCCTGCTGATAGCTCATCGCTGGCCCACGAGCGATGTTTCCACAGCCGCGCGCCAGCTTCAGCGAACGTAGGTCGACGATAGGGTTTGCATCAATTCCAATATCAACGGGCAGCACGCGCGTATTACTGTTTTTGGCCAGCGCACATACTCCGGTGAGCCCTTTTTGCATGTTTCGAGCCTGGATCGCCGTGACGTTTTTAGGCGTGACGGCAACCCCTTCATCAAACACGCCGTGATCGGCACACATCACGATAATTTCTTTGTTCAGATTGGCTAAATCCGCAATCCCCGACATGCCAGACAGCTGAATCGCAAGCTGTTCCAAGCGCCCGAGGCTTCCCGGTGGTTTGGCTAACGCATCCACATATCTCGCAGCCTGCGCCATTCTTTCCCGATCTAAGGGGCGGATCCTTTGAATAATAGAGTCTAATGTGTTCATGCTTTTTCTCATTAAGGTGGTGCTATACCCAAAGTAGCGCTAAAAGGAAAATCAGCTCGCCCATCTCTTCTGCCGCGCCCAGCGTGTCTCCGGTTTGCCCGCCGAGGTGATGCCGGAAGTAATCCGCCAGCGCGTAAATAGCGACGAATGTGATAGCCAACGCCGCCAGCGCCTGACGACCGCCCAGTATTCCCACCAGCAAACAGCCGATGACTAACGTGGTTGCTGCCTGCAAACGTGATATTTTGCCGATATAGATGTTGCCCATTCCGTCGCCTTGGCGGGCATAGCGCTGCCCATACATCACCAGCACCATCGCGGTTCTCCCCGCCACGCAGGCACAGCTCAAAAAGCCGAATAATACCCACGGGGATAGCTGGGAAAGCGATACCACCGCCAGCGTTTTGGTTATCACACAGAAAATCAGCGCTAAACCACCGTAGGTGCCAAGGCGGCTGTCCCGCATAATTTCCAGCATTCGCTCGCGCTGGCGGGCAGAGAAAATGCCATCGCAGGTATCGGCTAATCCATCCAAATGAAAACCGCCGGTCAGCAACGTCAGCGCAAATACGTAGCCCAACGCGCCAATAAAAATGCCCCCGCCTGACTGGCTAATAGCCAGCGAAACCCCAGCGGCCAGCATCCCCACCATCAGCCCCACGATGGGAAATGCAGGAACGCCGCGCCCGTATTGCTGAAAATCGGCCCCCTCGGCCCAGCGGCTTGGCACCGGCAAGCGGGTAATAAATTGCACCGTGGCCCAGAACATCGTCAGCGTCATTGGATATTGCTCCCGCGAACCCGCCTCAATGTTGTGGTTCCTGATGCTGGCGCATCAAAGCGTAGATACGATCGATATCCAAATGCACACGCATGTTGGATGCCAGCGCGTCAAACTGCGTTTCTTTATGGCGCGTGTAATCGAAGTTTTCACCGTCTAGCGGTGCTAGGCCTTTTTTCTGCCGCAGCTGATTGAGCAATGATCGGGTGAACAGATTTTGGTCAAACAGGCCATGCAAATAGCTGCCCGCTACGCTGCCATCATGGTTTAGCGCGCCGTCGAGCCACGTTTCCTCCTGACCATTCTTAACCTGCATATGGGCAAACGGACGGGCATTTTCACCCAGCGTTGAAACCCCCATATGGATCTCGTAACCCGTCAGAGGTTGATCGCAGCACTGAGCCAGCAGGCCGTTGAGGTGTGAGCTTGAAACGCCCGCCACCTGCGCGGTTTTTTTACTCGGTTCAAAACAGGTATCCACATCCAACAAACCTAACCCGCACATATGGCTTAGGCCTGATTCCACTTCATCGAAAATCTGATTACCCAGCATTTGATAACCACCGCAGATCCCCATGACTGCGGTACCTGAACCGTGGGCTTTTTTAATCGCGCGATCCAGCCTGCGCGATCTTAACCAGCTCAGATCGCCGAGCGTATTTTTACTGCCCGGCAAAATAATCAGATCCGCGCCCATGATTTCCTGTGGATCGACGGCGTAGCGCAGACGTACATCCGGCTGCACCGAGAGCGGATTAAAATCGGTGAAGTTGGCGATATGCGGAAACTGAATCACCACCACGTCCAGATCGGCTTCTTTGGCGGAGGAGTATTTTCCAACCTGCAGCGCAACGCCGTCTTCATCCTCCAGATCCAGCGATAGCCAAGGCAAAACGCCGAGAACGGGAACCTGAGTCAGCGTTTCAATTTGCTTGAGTCCAGGGCGCAACAGCGCGATATCACCGCGAAATTTATTGATGATGACGCCAATGACACGCGCCCTTTCCTCAGGTTTGAGCAACGCTAAGGTGCCATAGATAGAAGCAAATACCCCGCCGCGGTCGATATCAGCCACCAGCAATACCGGTGCACCAGCGGCCTCGGCCATGCCCATATTCACGATATCTCGATCGCGCAGATTAATTTCTGCCGGGCTGCCTGCACCTTCCAGCACCATGATGTCCGATTCGCTCGCCAGCTGTTGATAGACGGTTTTAATCTGCTGCTGTAGCTGGGGTTTATAATGGTGATATTCCACGGCATCCATATGGCAGGCCACTTTTCCCATCACAATAACCTGCGCTTTGCGATCGCTCGTTGGCTTAAGCAGCACCGGATTCATACGCACATCGGGCGCAACTCCCGCCGCCTGCGCCTGAAAAATCTGTGCTCGCCCCATTTCATCGCCCTGCGCGGTGATCCCTGAGTTCAACGCCATATTCTGTGATTTGAAAGGCTTACAGCGATAACCATCCTGCATAAAAATACGGCAAAATCCGGCGACTAAAACACTTTTTCCTACGTCGGAGGCGGTGCCTTGAACCATCAGCGAAAGGCTCATTTCTCTTTTCCTCCCAGTGCCGCAGTGCCGCGATCATTTCCTGATCGTTTTTGCATGACTTACCTCGTGAGGTTTATGCGTGCTAAATTTATAAATTCTATGTCAGTCGGTTAATATCGACTGACTTTACTATTATTTTACGGAAGAGCATTTGTTGCATTTTCTATACAAATAAAGATGAAAAAATCTATAAATTTAAAAATAAATTACACACGCTCGTAAAAATTACAGCGCTATTTATTGAAAAGCAGTTATTGAGTGACAGAATTTATTTACATCTTCGCAACTAGCAAGCTCGATAATTAAAATACACACTTTCATATCGGTAAACATAGCAATTCGTTTTTTTTGTGACCTGCTTCTTATTAATAAATAAAGTTCATTATTCAACACAAAAAATCAAATTTATAAAACAAAAACATAGCCAAGGACATTGCAGATCTCAAAAGCAAATATGTAAAGCGTTTACTTTGCACATAAAAAGCTAAAAATTAAATAAACCATAAATAAAAAAACCACAAACTTCAACGACATATAAACAAAACATAAGAACGTCAAATAATATAAAGAGATCATTCCGTAAAATGATTAAATATTGCGAGCGGCGTCAAACATATATTTTTTCGAGTCATTAATAATAGCACCGCATCAGAAACCCCAATGAGAATTTATATAATAAAATTTATTTTACACTTACATAAATAGCGCTCACTTTTTTCAGCCATAATTTTCAGCCATAAAGGTTTGTCTAATGAGGAAAGGAAAAGTTTTACTAGTTGGAGCCGGGCCAGGAGATGCATCACTCATTACGGTTAAAGGTTTAATCGCTATTCGTGAGGCTCAAGTTATTGTCCACGATCGTTTGGTTAATCTTGATCTGATTGCGCAAGCCTCACCGAATTGCCAAATTATTAACGTTGGTAAAAAACCGAATAATCACCCAGTTCCTCAAGAGAACATCAACCAAATCCTCATTGATCATGCCTTAATGGGAAAAAACGTCGTTCGCCTAAAAGGGGGTGACCCCTATGTATTTGGGCGCGGCGGCGAGGAAGCAGAAAGTCTGGCGCTGTGCGGTATTCCTTTCGAGATTATTCCGGGGATTAGTTCCGCTATTGGTGGGCTGGCCTGTGCAGGCATTCCTGTCACCCATCGTGATTACGCCTCCAGTTTTCACGTGGTAACAGGACATATGTGCCAAGGCAACGAACCGCAAAATTGGCAGTTGCTGGCACAGCTGGAAGGCACGCTGATTGTCCTCATGGGTATGACACGACAAGAGGAAATTTGCCAGCTGTTGATCGAGGCCGGTAAATCACCCGATACGCCTGCGGCGGCCGTTATGTATGCCAGCCAGCAAAAACAGCAGATAGCAAAAGGCACCTTAACCACGCTCAAGGATGAAATTCAGCGTAAAAATCTGCATGCGCCTGCGCTTCTGGTTATTGGCCATGTAGTTAATCTCAGCGAAATACTGTCATTTGCTTCCAGCCAGATTGATATCAGCCAAGAAGTGTTGCTGCAGGCGATATAGCCGATGAAAAGCAGCGAAACTAGCAAAAAATCTGTTTAGCCCAGTGGGCAAACGGTTAACCATCGGTATCAATCAAGGTGTGATTTATGGCTGAAGCATCCTGTCCAGCTTCTTGTGGTGAACTGCTACAAGGATGGATGAATGGAGGGGAAAAGCTCATCTCCTGCCCTATCAACTGGTATAGCACCGTTTACGTCAATGAAGGGGAACCGAGCCCAGAAGAGCGTCCACGAATGCGGCAAATGCTTCAGCAGGTGTTGTCCTATTTTGGTGAATCCCCAAGGCTTGCCGAAAGTATGCGCATCGAATTTGATTCAACGATTCCGGTCGCCAAAGGCTTAGCCAGCAGCACCGCCGATATTGCCGCCACGGCAGTGGCTACCGCGCGATTGCTTAACCGTTCGTTAAGCGCCGAACAGCTAGCCGTACTTTGCGTCGCTATCGAACCCACGGACAGCACCATCTTTAAAAACCTTACGCTTTTTGACCATCAGACGGCGCAAACCCAGCAGCATTTTCCGTGGCTGCCTACGCTGGATATTGTGCTGTTAGAAAGTCCGCAGCGCATCATCACCGAAGAGTTTCACCGTAGAGATCGCCAGTCGCTGTTACTTAATCAGGCCCAGAATTTAGAAAATGCCCTGATTCAATTTCACCTTGCGAACCATCGCCGCTGTTATTATCGCCTGGGTGAAGCAACCACGCTTAGCGCGATTGCCAGTGAGGCTTTGTTGCCTAAACCCGAATTTAACCAGCTGCGCGATCTGGTCGAACATTGGGGAATTTATGGTTTGAATGTGGCCCACAGCGGAAGCGTCGTTGGCTTACTCTGCGATCGACGTAAACATGATATCGACAAAATAGTCAGCGCCTTGCAGGAGCGAAAAATAACTCACAGCTATCCGAGAATTCATGTTGTTAAAACCGTTGTCGGTGGCGTGCATTAGTGACGAATTCTAAATAGTTAATTAACGTATCTCATATACTTTTAAGATAAAACACCCTGTTTAGAGGGTATTTAAATTTTCGTTATATTTCGTTCTATATGGCACACAATAATTGCATTTAATCGACAGCGTGAGTTTTATTTTTATGTTGGCAGCATTGCTTCTTTTTTTTAAAAAATAAAAATAACGAATAAATATGACTAAGGTCACAAATCAATAAACACTAAGTAGATCACAAATTAGAGATTAATTTATTCAATTTGTAGAAAGCTTTTATTTTTACCAAAACAAAACCACGTGCAACAATATGTTTTTTAACGATTTTTAAATTAACAATCATTTGTAAATAATAAAACATCTATTTTTCAAGAACTCCTGACGAGATATCAATTGTGTTTGATTAGCGTAAAAAGCACATTGATATGAACAAATATTCAGCGATGTTTTTTTAATTTTTATCGTCGCGCTATTGCCAACACTTTATATGCAGCATGTCACAAAAATAACTTCTGGCCAGTTTTAACCATGATTTTGATCATGAAATTAACTTTCCAGTCATCAAGCTAAATATGGACCGTTATCTAAATAGAGGGCTTATTAACATGCAAAATCCAACAATTGTTATTGGCGTCATCGGTGCTGATTGCCATGCTGTTGGTAACAAAGTATTAGATCGCGTATTCACCATGCACGATTTTAACGTTATTAATCTCGGCGTGATGGTTAGCCAGGATGAGTATATTGACGCGGCTATTGAAACCGGCGCACAGGCTATCGTCGTTTCCTCTATTTATGGGCACGGTGAAGTGGACTGTATTGGCATGCGGGAAAACTGCATCGAGCGCGGTATCGGCGATATCTTGCTCTACGTGGGCGGTAATCTGGTTATCGGTAAACATGACTTTTGTGACATCGAGACCAAATTTAAAGGCATGGGGTTTAATCGCGTCTTTGCACCGGATACCGATCTGGAGCTGGTTTGCTCGCTGATGAGAAAAGACATTGAACCCGTTATGCAAAACGAACGCGTGGCAGAGGGCGTGCAATGATCAACGTCTCTATCGATATCGGCTCCACATGGACAAAAGGAGCAGTGTTCGAGGTGGGAGATAATGACCATATTGAAGTCAAAAACTGCGCATTATCCCCAACGACACCGCACCATCTGGCTGAAGGATTTTTTACCGTTCTGAATAGAATCCTCAACGTTGACGATGCACGTCCTCTTTTGGCATCGGGAAAAATCAAACTTGATTACTCCTCGTCGGCCAAAGGCGGGCTGGCCGTTGCCGCCATCGGTCTGGTGCCCAGCATCACGTTAGAATCGGCGAAGGTCACGGCGCATTCTGCCGGAGCAAAGGTTTCGCAGCATTTTGCTTATAACCTGAACAAAGCAGATCTGCGTGCTTTAGAAGCTACACCACCCGATATTTTGCTGTTTACCGGAGGCACCGACGGCGGTGACTGTGCACATGGTTTAGCCAACGCCAAGCTGTTGGCCAAATCTAATCTCGACTGCGCCATTATTTATGCGGGTAATCGCGACCTGCAAGATGAGGTTCAGGATCTGCTCGGCGATAAAGATTTAACCATCGTCGATAACGTTTTGCCGAGTCTGGATAACCCAAGTCCATTGGGTGCGCGCAGCGCTATTTGCGATATTTTCCTGCATAAAATCGTTAAGGGAAAAGGCTTAGACGTCATTGTGGAGCAGACTGGCGAAGAGCCGCTGCCTACCCCCTACTCCGTTTTCGAACTCGTGGAGCAGATCCGTCGCCATGTCGTGGGATGGGAAACCTTCATGCTGATCGATATGGGCGGCGCCACGACCGATATTTATTCAGCCAACCAGAACAGTCTGGCACCGGACACCGTGATGCATGGGCTGCCTGAACCTATCGTCAAGCGCACCGTAGAGGGTGATCTGGGGATGCGAGTATCGGCCATCACGGCGGGTGAAACCGGAGCGCCGCTGATTGCGCATTATTTTTCTCATCAAGAAAGCAAAATTGCGGCCTTTCATCACTACCTAAAACATCTGGTGGCGCATCCCGGCTATCTGCCGCGCACCGATGAAGAGCGCGTCTTTGATCAACTGCTGGCGGGGATCTGTGTGGGTTACGCCGCTGAACGCCACGCAGGCAAAAAAGTACAGGTTTGTACCTGCGCCGGAAATGTCGACCTCCAAGTGGGCCGAGATCTCAATCCGATTAAAAAAGTGATCGGCACCGGCGGCTGGCTCTCACGCGCTCATGATTTCGATATTCACCACTGGTTGAAATATCGCGATCTGGACGATGACGGCAAACAAGTGCTGCTGCCAAGTCAGTTTGAATATTACCGAGATACACAGGGTTTACTTCCGCTACTCGCCAATGTCGCTCGTCGCTTTCCTAAAGCTGCCGCCCAGACTAGCGTTCAAATTTTGAACAAGTAAAAATTGGAGTCATGATGGAACTTCGAAACAAAAAAATTACGTTAGACGATTTTATGACCGAGCGTGCCAGTGTTTTACAAACTTGGCATACCGGCAAGGATGTTGAAAAATTTGAGGACTGCGTCAAATATCAGCAAACGATCCCTGAATCAAAAAACTTCGCCAAGGCACTGTTTGAAGCCGACAACCAAGGAATCACGCTCAGCCAGCCACGTGCGGGGGTGGCGTTAATTGAAGAGCATATTGCGCTGCTTAAAACGCTGCAAAAAGACTGCGATCTGCTGCCAACCACCATTGATGCCTATACCCGTCTGAATCGTTATGAAGAAGCCGCCATCGGCATTCAGAAATCCATTGAAGCAGGAACCTCGAAGCTTAACGGTCTGCCGGTCGTCAACCACGGCGTAAAAGCCTGCCGTGGCATTACAGAGTCGCTAGACAAGCCACTGCAGATCCGTCACGGCACGCCCGACGCTCGTCTGTTAGCCGAGATCGCGATGGCCAGCGGGTTTACCAGCTACGAAGGTGGCGGTATCTCCTACAACATTCCCTATGCGAAACGCGTGACGCTCGAAAAATCCATCCGTGATTGGCAATACTGCGACCGTTTGATCGGCGTGTATGAAGAGCACGGCATTCGAATCAACCGCGAACCGTTCGGCCCATTAACCGGCACGCTGATCCCGCCGTTTGTTTCCCATGCGGTGGCCATCATTGAAGGGCTGCTCGCGCTGGAGCAAGGCGTTCGCTCTATTACGGTCGGGTACGGTCAGGTCGGCAACATCGTGCAAGACATTGCCGCCATTAAGTCGCTGCGCGATCTGTCTCATGAATATTTCCGTGCCAATGGCTATGAGAACTATGAACTGAGCACCGTTTTCCATCAGTGGATGGGCGGTTTCCCTGAAGATGAGTCCCGCGCATTCGCCGTTATCTCTTGGGGTGCAGCGGTTGCCGGAATGGCTGGCGCAACCAAGGTGATTACTAAGAGCCCGCATGAGGCCTATGGCATTCCAACCGCGGAGGCCAACGGTCAAGGGCTGCGCGCCTCTAATCAGATGCTGAATATGGTTCGCGATCAGAAATTCCCACCGTGCCTAGAAGTCGATCGCGAAGTGGAGCTTATCAAGCGTGAAGTCCGTGCCGTAATGAACAAAGTGCTGGAATTGGGTAACGGCGACATCGCAATCGGCACGGTACGCGCCTTTGAAGCCGGTGTGCTGGATGTACCGTTTGCGCCAGCGACCTGTAACTCAGGAAAAATGCTGCCGATCCGCGACAACAACGGCGCGATCCGCGTATTCGATCCAGGCTCTGTGCCGTTGCCTAAAGATGTCCTGACGCTGCACCACGATTTTGTTGCCGAACGCGCCAAGGAAGAAGGCCGTGAGCCCTCTTTCCAAATGATCATTGATGATATTAACGCTGTATCCCATAGCAAATTAATAGGAAGACCATAATGAAAATCAAACACGCACTCTTCACCGCTGGCAATTCATCCTTCTATTTTGACGATCAGCAGGCGATTAAAAATGGCGCTCAGTTAGATGGGTTTATCTATAAAGGGAAGCCGGTCACACCAGGGTTTACCTCGATCCGTCAGGCCGGTGAATGCGTTTCTATCCAATTAATTTTAGAAAACGGCGCAGTGGCCGTGGGTGACTGTGCGGCGGTTCAATACTCTGGCGCAGGCGGTCGCGATCCGCTGTTTGTGGCGGCAAATTTTGTTCCTTTCTTGGAAAAACACATTAAGCCGTTGCTTGAAGGCCGCAGCGTGGATGAGTTTTTGCTTAACGCCCGTTTCTTCGACGAAGTGACCATTGAAGGCAAACAGCTGCATACGGCGATCCGCTATGGTCTGTCACAGGCGTTGCTGGACGCAACCGCGTTAGCTACCGGCCGTTTAAAAGCCGAAGTGGTCTGTGACGAATGGCACCTGCCAGTTATCGCTGAATCTATTCCTCTGTTTGGTCAAAGCGGCGACGATCGCTATATCGCCGTCGACAAAATGATAGTGAAAGGCGTTGACGTGCTGCCGCACGGCTTGATTAACAACGTCGATGAAAAGCTGGGCCGCAACGGTGAGAAACTGCGTGAGTATGTGAGTTGGCTGGCAAAACGCATTGCCGATCTGCGCGTCGATCCTAACTATAAACCGAATCTGCATATTGACGTTTACGGCACCATCGGTCTGATTTTCGATAAAGATCCGATCCGCTGCGCGGAGTATATCGCCAGCCTGCAAGAGCAAGCGGGCGATCTGGAGCTGTACATTGAAGGTCCGGTTGACGCGGGCAATAAACCCGATCAGATCCGTCTGTTAACCGAGATCACCCACCACCTCAAAAAACTGGGTTCGAAGGTCAAAATCGTCGCTGACGAATGGTGCAATACCTATCAAGACATCATCGATTTTACCGATGCAGGCAGCTGCCATATGGTTCAGATTAAAACTCCGGATCTGGGCAGTATCCATAACATCGTTGACGCCGTTCTTTACTGTAATAAAAAAGGTATGGAAGCGTATCAGGGCGGTACCTGTAACGAAACCGACGTTAGCGCCCGCACCTGCGTGCACGTTGCCATCGCTTCACGCCCAATGCGTATGCTGATCAAGCCGGGTATGGGCTTTGATGAAGGGATGAATATCGTATTTAACGAGATGTCTCGTACTCTCGCTCAGTTGAATGCAAAGGCGAACTAACATGTCTAAAACGTTTAAGATCTTGTCGCCAACCGCCATTCTGGGATACGGGTTCCCAGAAGAAAGCTTTATGTTGGCGATGGAGGAATCTCCCGATTTGATCGCCGTTGACGCGGGTTCTTCCGATCCGGGTCCACATTATCTCGGCGCAGGCAAAGCCTTCACCGACCGCGCAGGAGTCAAGCGTGATTTGCGTTATATGATCACCGCCGGTGTTCAGCACAATATTCCGGTGGTGATTGGCACCGCTGGGGGTTCCGGTGCTGAACCTCATCTGGAGTGGTGTCGCCAAATCATTCTTGAGATTGCCAAAGAAGAAGCGCTTGAGTTTACCATGGCGGTGATCCCTGCCGACGTGGATAAAGCGGTCGTTCACGCCGCGCTGGATGCGGGAAAAATTACCGCGCTGGATTTTGTTCCTGAACTGACCCACGAAGCCATCGATGCAACCACCTATATTGTGGCGCAAATGGGTATCGAGCCGTTCCAAGAAGCGCTGGCGGCAGGTGCTCAGGTGGTGTTAGGTGGCCGAGCCTACGATCCCGCCTGCTTTGCGGCGCTGCCTATCATGCAGGGATTCGACGAAGGTTTGGCACTGCACTGCGGCAAAATACTGGAGTGTGCGGCGATTGCGGCCACGCCGGGGTCAGGCTCGGATTGCGCGATGGGCATTCTGGACGAAAGCGGTTTCACCCTGAAAGCGTTCAACAAAAAGCGTCAGTTTACTGAGACGTCTGCGGCAGCGCATACGCTCTATGAGAAATCTGACCCTTATTTCTTGCCGGGCCCGGGTGGTGTGCTGAATCTGAAAGCCTGTCAGTTTAAGGATGCCGGAAATGGCCAAGTCCGCGTAACCGGTTCGGTGCATGAAGAAACGCCTTACACCGTGAAACTGGAAGGCGCTCGCCCAGTGGGCTATCGCACGCTCAGTATTGCGGGAACCCGCGATCCGATCATGATTGCCAACATTGACGATATCTTGGTGGAAGTGCGTCAGAGCGTAGAGAAGAACCTCAGTATCGCGCCTGATGCCGTGAAGCTGAATTTCCAGCTTTATGGCAAAAATGGCGTTATGGGTAAGATGGAGCCCGAGCCAAATACCACCTCTTATGAATTGGGGATTTTACTCGACGTCGTCGCGCCGACTCAGGCGATGGCCGATAGTATTTGTTCTCTTGCCCGCTCTACCCTGTTGCATTATGGCTATACCGGCCGGATTGCGACAGCGGGTAATTTAGCATTCCCATTCTCTCCGTCGGATATTAAAGGCGGCGTGGTGTATGAATTTTCCATTTATCATTTAATGGAATATACCCCTGAGATTAAATTTAAGTTCCGTTTAGAAAACGTGACGCCTGAAGGAGCGATCGCATGAAAAAATCAATCCTAGACTTGGCTCATGTGGTCAGGTCTAAAAATGCGGGTCCTTATGAATTAGTGCTGGATATTTTATTTAAGGATAAAAAAATATATTCCCACATCAAAGAATCAGGGCAATTTAAAAAAGAGCTGATTGCTCAGATTTATAAAATAGATCCAAAATCAGTTCACCGCATTGTGTGGTTCGACCCTGCGAACGCCGTTAAGGTGGTGATGCCTCGCGGCATAGTGTCTGGCTCCGTTGGCGATACCGATGTGTATGGTGCTCAGCAGCACGCACCGCTGTTAAAACTCGAATTCGCTGTTTAGCTTTTAAATATCAAAATGAAACACACGGTGCGAAGCGCTCCGTCGTTCGCTGCGCTTTGCACCGTTCTAACCTGAAACTACTGTTTTTCTTTACGGCATTTTTAGCACCATAACTTTACGACACAACTTTGCACCATGACTTGGCAATAAAGAGGAAATATTTAATACACAAATATGCCGTGGGTAAAAATTTCATTCAATGAAGCACAACATCAGCTCCGTTATTAAATAACGTTAGAGAAATGATACTACCCTACTTATAAATGGAATCATTATGAAATCGAAAAACCTAACCACAATGATCATATTGGGTCTGATAATAGGTGTTATTGCTGGTTTTTTAATAAACGAATTCTGTAGCCAAGAATTCGCCAAGTCTTACGCCTCCGAGATCTCTATTTTCACTGATATTTTCCTGCGTTTAATCAAAATGATTATTGCACCGTTAATCATTTCAACGCTGGTGGTCGGGATCGCGAAAATGGGCGATGCCAAAACCTTAGGACGTGTTTTTTCTAAGACCCTGTTTTTGTTTATCTGCGCTGCATTCATTTCCATTTTACTGGGTCTGGTCGTGGTGAATCTGTTGAGACCTGGCGATGGTATCAACTTTGTCGCAGCGGGCGCGGGTGCCGTTGATGGCATTGAGCCAGTACCGTTCTCGGCGAAAGTGTTCATTGCTCACGCAATCCCAACCAGTATCGTTGACGCCATGGCGCGCAATGAAATTCTGCAGATCGTGGTGTTCTCTATCTTTATGGGGATCAGCCTTTCCGCCATTGGCGATAAAGCTAAGCCGATCGTCTCCGTGTTGGATTCGTTAGCTCATCTGATGCTGAAACTTACTGGCTACGTGATGCTTTTCGCACCTCTAACCGTATTCGCCGCCATTTCCGCGATGATCTCTGAGCGTGGTCTTGGCGTGTTGGTGAGCGCAGGGATCTTCATGGGCGAGTTTTACTTCACGCTGGCAGGCCTGTGGGTGATTCTGATTGGTTGTTCAGTGTTGCTGATTGGTCGCTGTACCCTGCGACTGATTAAAGGTATTTCTGAACCAGCCCTACTCGCATTCACGACATCAAGTTCAGAAGCGGCCTTCCCAGGTACGTTAGAAGCGCTAGAAAAATTTGGCGTCAGCAACAAAATTGCCAGCTTCGTCTTGCCGATTGGGTATTCATTTAACCTAGTTGGCTCGATGGCCTACTGCTCGTTTGCCGTTATCTTTATTGCCCAAGCCTGCAATATTCATCTTGGGATGGGTGAACAAATTACCATGCTGCTGATTTTAATGCTGACATCCAAAGGCATGGCGGGTGTTCCAAGAGCCTCGTTGGTGGTTATTGCCGCCACGCTAAGCCAGTTTAATATTCCTGAAGCAGGCTTGATTCTGCTGATGGGCGTCGATCCTTTCCTTGATATGGGTCGTTCAGCCACTAACGTGATGAGTAACGCCGTGGGTGCTGCGCTGGTTGGCCGTTGGGAAGGTGAGCATTACGGTGAAGGCTGCCGAGGAACAGCGAGGTGCCTAGATAGCATGGTGGATGATAACGAACCTTCAGAGCAATTCATCATTGAAGCAGAAGCCAAATAATATTTCGTTTGTCATCATTTTTTATCCCTCGGGAGACATGCCGCTGTGCATGTTTCCCTTTTCCTGCCTTACCGCCTCACGCTAGGAAACCGTTATGAAAACGAAAGTTATCTCCGCTTTTTTTATCATCGTGTGTTTGATGGGAAATACCTATGCAAAAACTGCCCCGAACACGGACTATTCAACCCTAGTGCAGAATGCCTACACGCAATTTAAAAATGATAAACGTGGCGATGTGGCGGATTACATTCCCGCCTTAGCGAAATATAGCCCTGATAATTACGCTATCGTTATCGCCACCGTTGATGGGCAGATATTTTCCGCAGGCAATAAAGACGCACTTTTTCCACTAGAATCTCTCACCAAAGTATTTACTCTGGCGCTGGTGATGGAGCAACAAGGGCAAAAACAGACGCTGAATAAGCTGGGTGCGAATGCCACTGGGCTTCCCTTTAATTCAGGCTTAGCCGTTGAGCTGCGCCCAGAGCGTCCTCAGAATCCGCTGGTGAATGCGGGTGCTATCAGCTCAGTGAGTTTGCTTAACGCCAAGAACCCTGATGCTAAATGGCAACAGATTATCGGTAATCTGAATGCCTTTGCCGATAACCAACTGCACGTTAACCAAGAGGTTTATCAGTCTGAATCAGAAACCAATCAGCATAATCAGGCGCTCGCCTTGCTGATGCAGTCGTACGGTCGGCTGTATAGCAATCCGCGCGAAGCCGTGGATCTTTATACCCGCCAGTGCTCGGTGGACGCCTCCACCCTCGACTTAGCGAAGATGGGCGCGACGCTTGCCAATCATGGTCAATCACCTTATAGCGGTAAACGTCTGATCGCTGAAGAGAACGTGCCAAAGATTCTGGCTGAAATGGCAATTGCGGGGCTATACGACGGTTCAGGCCAATGGCTGTATAACGTGGGGATCCCTGCTAAAAGTGGCGTAGGCGGCGGAATTTTTGCCGTTGTGCCGGGGAAATATGCGGTTGCGGTCTATTCACCGCCGCTGGATAAAGAAGGAAACAGCGTGCGTGCGCAGGAAGCCATTGAGTACATCGCCCATGCCACACAGGCGAATGTGTTTCGCTAAGGGGCTTTCCCTCGTGAGATAGCGCATTTGGGGTTGGCAAAATACCAAAGCAAAAAGGCCACGCTTAAAAGCGTGGTCTTCGAATTTAGTTGAACGGACGCAATTTTGAAAAGTAAAAAGGGCCGCCATTCGCATGGCAGCCCTTCACGTTATATCAGACTATCAGAAATTATATTTAACGCGGATCATCCCCTCCTGAGACTGATACCCTTGCTGATTGCTACCCGTATAACTGATGGATGCGCTCAGACGCGGGGTGAATTTCACATCCACACCCGCCTCATACTCAACGATGTCACGTCCGAGGGTGTCACTCTTCACCGAGAACAGCGTGCCGTCATTACTCGCCACTGTGCCGTTGTTGTTATTCATCAGCTCGTGGCGGTAAGTCACTCTCAGCGCCGGAGTCACTTCTGTGTTGCCGAAGGTCAAACCGTGGGCAATTTTCACCCCAACGTTTGGCTGTACGCTATCGTACCTGTCGGAGTTGCCGTGCACTTTCATTTTATTGATAACGGAGCCGAACATTTCATTGTCTGTCGACAGATGTTCATTGAAGCCCGAGTAGAAGACGTTCAGAGTGTCCACGCCGATTTGCGGCACGAGGGTGGTTTCACCCATCTGCACCGCCCAGTTAGCGCTTAACCCACCGGATATGGCATTGCCGGTAATGTTACTTTTCCCATCACCCAATTGAATACCATCGCTTTCAACCTTACGAGTGACATTCGTTGTCGAGTGGGTATAGCCCAGGGAGCCGGTCAGCACGGCGCTGTCCACTTTTTGCGAAGCAAAAAGGTTTACCGCATAGCGATTTGCACTGGATGATGAGCCATCGTCCGCCAGATCAAAGTCGGAATAATCAACAGCAATACCCATGCGCGTGTTGCCCATTTCCGTGTACCCGCCAATCGACATGCCGTCAACTTTGGCATTGCCATTTCCACTGCTGATACTGCCATTGCTCATGTGCGGCATGACCCACATGGCATCGTCGTGATAGCAGGATTCAGACAGGTCACAAACGGATTTGCCATTCGCTGTCTTCGACCAGTCAACCTGGTCCATACTCCACTGCGTCGGTTTTTGCATCCCGAGGGACAGTAGTTGCATGTCATAGGCTCGCAGGTTGCTTGGGGTCACCTTGAACGTTGGGGCCGGCGGCGGGTTAACCGGATCGACCGGATTTACTGGGTCTACCGGATTTACCGGGTCTACCGGATTTACCGGGTCTACCGGATTTACTGGATTTACCGGGTCTACCGGATTTACTGGGTCTACCGGATTTACTGGATTTACCGGGTCTACCGGATTTACCGGGTCTACCGGATTTACTGGATTTACTGGGTCTACCGGATTTACTGGATCTACCGGATTTACCGGGTCTACCGGATTTACCGGATTTACCGGATTTACCGGGTCTACCGGATTTACCGGATTTACCGGATTTACCGGATTTACCGGGTCTACCGGATTTACCGGGTCTACCGGATTTACCGGATTTACCGGGTCTACCGGATTTACCGGATTTACCGGATTTACCGGGTCTACCGGATTTACCGGGTCTACCGGATTTACCGGATTTACCGGGTCTACCGGATTTACCGGGTCTACCGGATTTACCGGGTCTACCGGATTTACCGGGTCTACCGGATTTACCGGGTCTACCGGATTTACCGGGTCTACCGGATTTACCGGGTCTACCGGATTTACTGGGTCTACCGGATTTACCGGGTCTACAGGATCTACCGGGTCTACCTTCACAGCAGCAGTATTGAGCGTCACTTTGTTTTCACTGTAGCTCAGTTGCTGGTCTAGCCCCTCAATATTACCGCTTAACGAGGCGAATTGCCCCTCGATGCCCCCCTGCGCATTCAGGACAGCATAGGACTGTGGCGTGTAGGTTCCCGGCGCATAAATTGTCTTCATTCCGCCCGCGAGCATGGCGTGACCACTGACATCCAGCAACGAGGCCCCTTCCAGCGGGTCAATATCAACCAGCATCAGCCCATCGGCTGACTGGGTGTAATTGCCCGATACTCGTAAACTTCTGCCCGCTCCGGCTGGGCGAACTGTACCGTTGTTAACCAGATCACCGCCCAGGGAACCATAGCCCTGAAGCATGCCGCCCGAATTCACCTGCACGTCGCCCGCCAGCGAAGCCGACTCATGCGACGCATCGCCGATTTCCAGGATCCCCTCATCCACCAGCGTTTGCTGGTTGAAGGTGTTGTCTTCGTTGAGGGTCAGTTTGCCGTTGCCGCTTTTCACCATCTGCCCCGCCGTTCCGCTAAACAGCGTGTCCGGCGTCATATCCTCCTCGACGTCAAACACAAGCCGCCCGCCGTTGAGAGCAATTTCCCCCGCCGGAGTGGCTTGTGCCTTGCTGATAATCAGATCGCCCTGATCCAGCTCCAGCAGGCTGCTCCAGAGATGGTTGTTACCGCTCAGGGTAAGCGCACTGTCACCCTGCTTGATAACTTTACTGTTGCCTTCGCTCGCCAGATTAGCGGCTAACGTCGTGTCCTGGGCTGAATCAAACACCAGTTGACTGCCGTCTTTCACCGACAGCAAACCGTCAAAGTCGGAGGTATCACCGAAGAACGAAGCGCCATTGATACCCGCAATATTCAGCGTGCCGCTGCCGGACAAGGCTCCGTAGACGTTCATGCCGGACGTTTGACCCAGCAATGTCCCCTGCGATTTAACATCCAGCCCGCCGTCGATCCGCTGATCCGCGTTTTGGCTGCCGGTCGTCAGCGTCCCGCCATCAAAGATCACGTCATACGCCAGATCAAAACCGTTCTGATCGAGCGTCGCGGTGTTCGCCAGCGTCACGTCATTCGTGGTATTACCCAGCGCCTGACTATTGCCGAGAAGGGTGTTCCCCCCAGACAGCAGCGTATCACCGCTGAAGGTATTAGCCGCCGCCAGCGTCAGAGTGCCCGCTCCCTGTTTGTTGAGATGGATGTTCTGGCCGGTGATGGTGCTGTTGAGCGACATCGCAGTATCAACGAGCAAATTCAACGCCGACTCGTTGTCTGCGTCAGATGACGTGATCGTGGATCCCGCCGCGTTGGCTTTGATATTCAGCGTACCGCTGTGACCGTGCAGATCGACGGTGCTGCCCGCCGCCAGGTTGCTCAGGCTGATATTATTGTCACTGTCGAGTTTGAGCGTACCGGCGGTCATGCGGATATCCCCGCCTGTCGCCGCCGTGGTGCTCC